>JACCDR011597866.1_pt1 | contig 41255 bp, 72 predicted proteins | sample 7446431 | NCBI WGS metagenome assembly JACCDR01 (sample SAMN15323443, study PRJNA562643) | freshwater metagenome | isolation source: river surface water | place: USA:Blue River Watershed | collected 2017-08-17
CGAATGGCAGCGAGCCACTCCGAGCTGGAAGAGTCATTCGTGTAGTGCGAGATCATGCTGCCTCCAGCTTCTCGAGCAGATCGTTGATCGCCGCCTGCTCAGTGGCGCCAGTGCCAATAGGGCGGTCCAGGTCGTAATCAGCTTCGATGGCTTGCCAGTCGAAGTGACGAACAGGGATCGGCGGATGGATGTAATCCGTGTCGATCTCGATGCCGTTGACGGTTTGGCGCGCCATATCCTTTCTCCAGACTGGACTAGGGAGTCGCGCCGACCGACGAACAATCGGCGCGCTCCACAACTAGTATCAACATGTTGCTAGATGTCCGGCTGAGCCGGCGACCGCTTCTAACGGCTACGTACGCATGGCTGCCAAGCTCCTCTGCAGTGTTGCTCGTCGTTACCTTGTTCATAGAGATGGTCATGAATTCACCGAAGCTCGTAGTCTTCCGAGGCGTCTGACTCACCCGTAGTGCAGGTGAAGCAGAGCCCGGTGTCCGCGAACTTCCAAATCGGCTGGTCGCAGACCTCGCACTGTCCTTCCTTCGCGGCCAGCTTTCGCAGCTGCTTCAGAGAGCGGGTGTCACCGATCTCTTTCGCTCGCTCCGGTGTGATGTATGTAAAGTTGTGCATGCCAGCTCTCTATCCGACAGCGGTTTCTTCGATGGGCGCGAACTGCGTGCCGTCATCGACACCTGCGACCGGTTTTGTTTCATCGTCGGCCGCGTCCGGAGTCTTGCTGTCATCCGACAGGTCGCCGGTGCGGTCCGCGAAGATTAGGTCGATGAAGCGTCGCTCGGCCGGATCACCAAGCGTGACCTTGTAGACGCGATGCATCGGCTTGAAGAGGTAGATGTCAACGGCTCGCAGGGCATCGACGAACGCATCGACAGGAACCTCTGGCAGGTATGCCGGGTCGTCCTGCGGCACTTGGTGCCGGTACACGATGAAGTCAACATCCTTCCGAGCGCCTTCCCAGTAGAGCACGCCGCCGGTCAGCCCGATGTGAGCGCCATGCTGGCGAGCGATTGGCTCAATCTGCTTCGCAATTGCGACGGCCTCTTCAAGAGTCCACTTGTGAGTTTTCATTTGTAGTTCCTGACCTATCGTCCGGTGGCTTTGGTGATGGCGGCACGGGCCTGTGATAGCCGCGGATTCTCTCCGTGCCCAGTAATGAAGGCTTCGTTGGCGGTTGCCCCAGACACCATGCTCATCAGCGCCTCCAGCAGCTCCGGCGCGGCAGCGATCAGACGGGCGTTGGCTTCGGCCTCCAGCTGATGGCAACCGGTTTCGCCGCGCATCAAATTTGCGTGCGTCTCGAAATGACACTCGCAGATCGACTTCGCCGTGTGAGGATCGTGTGAAGTCCACACTGCGGTGTCTGCGCCACCTTCGGTGCAGAAATCGTTGACCACCCACGGTCCCGGCGTATGTTTGCTCATGAGCATCTGGCTCCCGTTGACCTGTTTATTTGAACGGCACGAAAGGCGGCTTGTAGACGAGCTGCACTTCAGCAGCGCGGTACGCGGCCTCGACAGTCGGTCCGTTGCCAGTGACGGTCTTGCCGCCGCCCTTGCTCACGACGCGGAACTGGCCGTTGGCTAACTTGTAAAGTTTCAGTTCCCAGACGAATTCCATGGCGCTCTGATCTCCTGGTACCTGTTACTTCCGCCGCGCCAGCGCCTTCTCAGCCGCGATCAGTCGCAGCCGAAAGGGACTGTCAGGCTTGCCCTGGCTCGTGTGCGTGCGAGCTTCGTCGACGTATGCCTGGAGGGCGGCGCGCAGCTCAGCGATCTCAAGCTCGGCTTCCTCGGGGTAGTCCATGCAGTAGCCGACAAGCTTGTTGTGTTGCTCGTCCATGGCTAAATCTCGCCTCGCGACCGGACACCAGCCTCGTACGCATCGCGATCATCGTTCGTGCGGAAGCGGGGCAGGCGTCGCATCTGGCGGTAGTCGTCGGCAATGCACTCGTCACAGAGCAACGTGTCAGTGCCGGCGGAGACGAGCTTGGTCGTGCCATGGCGCTCGCCACAGTCGTCGCACGTGCCGAGTTCTGGCTCAGGCTTCGCTTCCTTCCGGCGTTCCAGCGCCGTGAAGGCCACGTCGATGAGTTGGAACTGGTTCATGACTTCACCACGGGCCAATCGCGGCCTTCGTACTTCATCGGGTCGCGGGAGTTGCGCGGATCGCAGACGAGCAGGTCGCGCATCAGCTTCGAGGGATAGCGAAGCGTGATGGCTGTCAGGACGCCATTGGCGAACACGCCCCACTGCTGGCGCAGGGATCGGCGGCCGTCATAGACCGGCCTAACTGTGATCGCTTGAGTCTGCTGTGACATCTCTCGCTCCCGTGCCCGATGCTTGCTTGGCGTGGGAGCATCATCTTGCATACATGCAACGAAGTCAATACATCGATGCAAGATTCTGAGAACTAGTGCGCACCGGCTATTGCCGGTGCGAGATCAGAAATCGTCCGAGAGACGGGTTTTTAGCCGAAGGCTTTCAGTAATCCGGCCGCGATCAGCAACATAGCCGGCAGCCACAGCAGTCGCAGCAGGACATAACACAAAAGAGCGCCGAGGATAGCCGGAATCCACCCCAGCGCTATACCAATCACCCAGCCCACCGAGCCTACTGCTGCGATATAGATCCAAATGAAGGCGATGATTCCGCCAATGCTGCCGAGCGCATTGCCGGCAGCCCAATACCAACGGTCTTCGCCGCTTTCAGTAATGCGCATTTGCTATCGCTTGGCTCGGTCGATCGACGTCACATTCCCGGAGCTGCGCATTGCCTCGGCTAGGCGCCGCTGGTGCTCAAAAGCGCGCTCGATTTGCTCATTGATGGCGTAATAGTCTTCTTTCGGCAAGTTTTCCAATCTCTGCGCCAGCAGGATGGTTGATAGCTTGTAGTCGGTAAGGGCCTTTTCTGCGTCTGAGGTCATGGGCTCACCTCGCAGAAGGGCTTTCGGAATCCCGAACGTGCCGTGGGTCGCATCCACAGTATCCGGACCAACCTCCTGAAGGCCGCGGAAAATGCGGGACAAGGTGGCTTGGGAGACGGGGTGGCCTTTGGCTTTGTAGTGCCGCGCGAGGGCGCCTAGGTTCACTGTCCCGTCGCTTCGCCACAGCTCCTTGTATGGCTGTGCCGCCGCCTCGAGGAGCTCTTTGAAGGTCAGTTGTCGCTTGGCCATCAGCGAAATGTTGTGCGGCCCGGGAGCCGTCGACAACCGATGTTGCGGACATGTATTGAAAACGTTGCGCGCATGTAATAAGTTGGCGCCTATGTCCACAGATCTCGCCTCCGTCATTCAGGAATTGATCGGTTCTGGCGTCAACGAGAGCCAGATCGTCACCACACTCAACGCGCAGGGCGTAGCGGTGTCCGTGCCGACGATCAATCGGATCAAGAACGGGCTCATCAAACGTACTCGTTTCGACATTGGTAGTGCTCTGGTGCGCCTCCACAAGAAGCGCGTTCGCCCTGGTCGTGCTGCCTAACCCTCGCTGAGGGTTCCCTTTCGTCGTCTTCATCATCGCTCCTTCATCGCGTCCAAACCCGTAAAGAACCGGAAACATCTCGTGACTGCAGTTTCCAAGCTCCAACTCAAACTCGACTTCGAACCTGGCATCACTGACCAATTTCGAACGCTGAAACAATGTGTTGCGGCCACCGTATACGGATTTCGAGGCGGGCTCGGCGCGGTTGCCGCTGCTTGTGATGTATCTCCCTCGGCATTGTCGCGGATGCTGAATGAGAACGAAGACGACCCGCGGCACCTGCCGATCGATTTCCTCACGCGGATCATTGAGACGACTGGCGATGTACGCCCACTGTTGTGGCTGGCGGCCAAATTCATCCCTGATGAGGACGCTCGTCGTGACATGGCGCTTTCGCGAATCGAACAGATTCTTCCCGGGTTGGTCGCTGACTTAGCCACGATCAAAGGCAAGCGCCGATGACCCAGGGTGTCGCACCACTCGTGATCGACCTAACTTGGGGCGTTCACTTAAGTGAAATATTTACTCTCGTCAGCCGCCGACCACAAGCGCTGACACGTAGCGGTTTTCCCCCAGGTTGGTCCAAGTTTTTTCCGGAAAAACACAGCCTTCCGTGCTGCGTAACTATTGAGCCGTCAACCAAATCAGGGTTTGTCGCTGTCGCTGTTAAATCAATCGACAGAGCATTGCGACCACGGCGCCACAACTTATGTTCAGTCTGCACGGTAGGAAATATTCCACAAAACCGGGAATGCCAAATCCGGCGGGCTGAGGTGCGGTACTCATGAGTTGCCAGCTGACCCAGAAACAGCTCGTCCTTCGTCACATGCGACAGCACGGCTACATCACGACGTTGATCGCGACTCGCCGCTACGACTGTTTCAGATTGTCTGAGCGTATTCGGGAGCTGGAGCGCGACGGCTATGTGATTCATCACTTGCCGATCAAGGTCCGCGGCAAGCGATACATGGGCTACTCGCTGTTCGCCGGCAGGAAGGTCGCAGCGTGACCAGAGTGAACAGCTTTCCAGGTATTTCAGACGACCGGGCATAGCATCGATCTATGGCGCGCATTCGAACGATCAAGCCCGAGTTCCCCCACAGCGAAAGCATGGGACGTGTATCGCGCGACGCGCGCCTCACCTTCATTGAACTGTGGACCCTTGCAGACGATGAGGGGAGGCTTCGCGGGAATTCGCGAATGCTCGCGAGCCTTCTTTTCCCCTATGACGACGATGCCAAAGACCTGATCGATGGCTGGATGCTCGAGCTGGAGCGTGAACACTGCATCGTTCGCTATCAGATCGATGGCGCTAGTTACGTTCAGATCTGTAACTGGTTGGAACATCAGAAGATTGACAAGCCGTCGAAGTCAAAAATACCCCCATTCGACGAATCCTCGCGAATCCTCGCGAATCCTCGCGAACCTTCGTCGGAGGATCAAGGATCAAGGATCGAAGGATCAGAGGATCAAGGAAGGGAAGGGACGGGAGGCGCGCCGAACGCTCTCGCGAGAAAACAGCCGACGCCGGAAGCGGAGATGGCCATCGCTCTGCGAGACCTCGGCGTCACCGTGACGAGCATGGATCCGGTGTTGATCGCGTGGGTGAAGGAATTCACCAAGCAACAGGCGGTCGACGCGGTCGGTATTGCGCGGATCCGCAAGCCGCATCCCGAGGCGATTCACCCGAACTACCTGGACAAGATCCTGCGCCAACCGGCGCGACCTCCGCCTGCCTCGGTGAAAGCTGTTGATCGCATCACTTGGCGACCGCCCCCTGACGAGAGCGAAACCGGATGTACTCCGCCGAATACGACACGTTCAAACAAACACTGACGGATCTCTGTATCGCCGTGAACCGGCCGTACAACGATGATCTGGTGCGAGTGTTCTGGGAGGATCTGCGGCCATATGCGTTGCCAGAGATCCAGGATCGAGTTCGATGCGTTCGGCGCGAGGGCAACCAGAAATTCAAGTCAGCGGATCTTCGCCCCTCGGTGCGTCAGGCCAATTCGTTCGAGCCGGTAAAAAATCCGCTCGATCGCTACGACGCCTTCGCCAACATCCAGTTTTTCAAGTTCCTGCGCCTCTACGACACGACCCCGGCGCAGTTGCCTGCGCTGCTCGCTCGCAAGCGAGAGATTGTGGCGGCAGCTAGGAATGATCCGGAGATGCAACTGGGTGGCAACGAAGCGGAGCAGGGCAGGGAGCTGCACGAAATTCTTTTCTCGGCCTGGCGAAAGGTGATCGGCACGACCGAATTACCACGAAAGCATGCGGACGGATTTGTCCGAGTCGGTGCGACATGATCAGAAACGCCGTAGCAACTTGCGAATACTGTCGTGGACCGATTCTGCGAGGTGCCGCTGTTGAGGGTAAGCGACTTCGCCATTGTTCGCACAAATGCAAGTCGGCTGCGACTCGCAAGATCGCACCTGAAGCGCTTCGAGAAGCCGTGCTTGCTGGCAAGACGGTGACGGCGATGGCCGCTGAGTTTCAGGTTTACCCTGCCACCATTCGGAAATGGCTTGAGATTGACGGACTTCTGTCCGAATGGCGTCGTCGCCGCTTCAAAAAGTGCGCGGTGGCTGCATGAAAGTCGACGACCAGAGGCTCAGCGAGCTATGGGCAAAAGGTCTAAGTGCAAGCCAGATCGCGACGAGGCTGGGAGCGACGGTCAGCGGCGTGCATCAAGCGCTCAAGCGCCTCGGCGTTGCCGCTGCGGGACCGAAGACAAGCTGCCTGGCGGGCTCTTCGGGGAGGAATGCATGAAGTCTTATCGAAAGCTGTGGACAAAAGGTGCGTCGTGAAACATCCCATCTACCATACCGACGAAGAGGCGCGCATTGGCCCATATCCACACAGCGGCGTCCTGTGCGGGCGAGAGTGCAAGATCCTGAAGAATCTCGACCCGATCTACGGCGAGCACCGCTATCTGGTCGAAACGCTGGACGACCATGTCCGGGCGACTGTGCTAGAGGTGACGCTGCGAAAGGATTGGCGAAAGCAGCGCTGCGACTGGGGCATGCTCCGCGGCACATGGCAGCCGAAGCGTGAGGCGCGATGAAGAAGATCGTCGTGATCGTAGTGCTTCTGTCCATACCGTTTATGGCCATCGGCGCTATTGTCGGGTTTGTGGCTTATGCGTTCTACGCCGGCTTTGAATGGATGCGTAACTACATCTGGGAGCTGTTGGGATGACCACCCCGAACGACAACCGCACAGCCTGGATCATGCTGGCGATCCTCGTCGGCATGCTGCTGTTTCACTGGAGCCAGTCATGAGCGAGCAGGTGCCGACAAAGGATCAGGTCTCACTGGACGATCTGAAGTTCGCAATTCAGAGCGTCCCGCCAAGGCCTGATGCCATCTTGAGCGATGGCGAGTCACTGAGCGAATGGCAATCAAGCTGGGTCGAGTATCGCGAGCGTCAGTCCGAAGCATGGCGCACAGCGTTCGAGTGGCGGGAGGGATGGCACGACCGCCTGGACAATGCGCAATCGAGTCCCGAAGCGGCGGGGCTTGTTGTGGAGTCGCTTGAAGGCATGGACCTGATCCGGGAGAAGCTTCGATGACCGACATCAAAGTTCCCTGCCCGGCCTGCAATGGCAAAGGCGAGATGATGGGGCGCGTCCAATACCGCGATTCCCGTGGCTGTCGTAACGAGCTGTGCGAATGCCCGATCTGTGACGGGCGCAAACAGGTCACGCTGGACGAGGCCATGCAGTTCAATCGGAAGCATGCGCCATGACCGACCAACTGCCTGAAGCTTCCTTCGACCGCGTTCACGCTGTCTGCGTCAGGCTACGCAATGAGAAATGCCGGCTCTGCCCGGCCTCATTCGAGCACGAGGTCTACGGAAACATGGTGTTTGGCTGCTACGGGCTTGCTGCAGAGACGGTGAATATCGCGGTCCATGGCAATCCCTGGGGCAGCGGCCCGAGTGAGGAAGTGGTGAAGGCCTGGCAAGCGAGGTTCAACCGTGAGTGACCAACTGACTGAGGTGAGGGTTCTCACATGAGCGAAACAACGAACTACGGTGGCGTTAACCTGACCCGGCATCCGGCCTTGAAGGAGGCGTTCCGCATCGCCTGCCTAATCGAGGCTTGCGGCGCAAGCCCGGAGTTGACCACAGCGTCAAGCGCGGCGTTCGACTTTATCAGGACGCTGGATACGGCTATTCCGGCATGGCTGCCAATCGAAACCGCTCCGCGTGAGGCTTGCATCGTGGCGGTTCCGAACTACAACAACAGGGCGGTCAAAAATCCGACGATGCTGGTAGGTGAGGCACATTTCGTCCGCCGTGAGCATGCATGCGGCAGTGACGCAGGATGGTACTGGGCAGGCGAAGATCCGACGGACGCGCACGGACCAGGGATGATTTACCCAACGCACTGGATGCCGCTTCCGGAAGCACCGAAGTGACCGAGCACCTGACCGATGTAGATCAGCTCCCGAACGTCAAGCTCACTCCAGAGCAGGACGCGCGGGCTCATGACTTGTCCGTTCAGATGAACGAGAGCTACATCGGCAACTACTTGGCCGCGCGCGTGATCGTCCACCTGCAGGACCGCATTGCCGAACTGGAGCGCCATCTCAACAAAGCCGAGATCGAGCGGGCCTGGGCAATCGGGAAGCTGAGGGAGGCCGGCCTCATGTATCGCCCCGCTGAAACGACGTCAGAAACCATCACCGCCCAGGCTCCCATCGACTGGAACAACCTGAGATTCCGAACGCAGGATGGCATCGACTGGAATAGGGTCCAGCCGGTCAACCTGAGATTCCGAACGCAGGATGGCGCGCAGGTCTGGCCGGCGCAACCGCCTGTTGTTGACTGCCTGATGTGCGGCTACAAGATCGACAGCATTGCGCATTTCGAGCACTGCGGGCATGGCCACGTCACCAAGCGTCACGACGGCATGCTGGCCAAATGCGGCGGGCCGTTGATTTGCAAGGTGTGCGCGCGCGAAAGGGACACTCTAACGACGCCAGAGCCTCACACATGTACCAACGAAATGTGCTGTCTGTATCGTGCAGACGCTCCAAAGGGAGAGGGCGCTTGAGCTACAACCGCTACGCGCGTCGAGCTGATGCCACGACGGCTACGATCGTCACGGAGCTGCGCAACCGCGGCTATGTAGTGACTCACATCGGCCGGCCAGTCGATCTTCTCATCACTCACCCAAGTTGGCCTCACAACACATGGAAGCTGCTTGAGTGCAAGTCGCCGTCGGGAAAAGAGCAGAAGCTGAAGTTGCGAAAAGATCAGCAGGAGCAGCGAGAATTTTGTGAGAAGAACAAGGTTCCATATGCCATCAGCGCGCTTGAGGCACTGCATGCGATGGGTGAGCGAATACAAGCGTGAACTGGATCGAAAAGGTTTCACATGAAACGTCTCAAAAGTATCGCGAACATCGTCCGCAAGAAATACTCACGCTCATCGTATGTCGAGCACTCCGGCATTGGGACTCGACAGTTAAGCGAGAGTGAGATCGACGAGATGCAGGCGCGCATCGATCAAATCCGAACGGGCGTTGCGCTCCCATGTCGTCCAGTCCGATTGCCAGGAGATGCGAATGGTAGACAGCAACGATCGTAGCGGCGCCAAGTTCGTGATTGGACTGATCACTCTGGTGGCCCTGATGGGCATCTCGCTGTGGTTTGCAATTGCGAACGCGCAGACGGCAACGCGCCAGGCTGTGCTGACCTGGGTGGCGCCAACCGCATGTGCCGGCGGATCCGCGCTGTCGAATTGCCCTATCTTGGGCTACTCGGTTCAGAAACGACAGGGGACCAACTGGGTTGAGATCGGAACAACTGCCGCATCGGTGCTGACCTACACCGAGCGTGATATCGCACTTGGAAGCCACACCTATCGCGTGCTAGCGACCTCTGCTGCGGGCCCATCGGCGCCCAGCAATGAAGTCACCCGAATCATCGACGTGCCCGGTGCACCCGGATCTGTGGTGGTGACCGTCACTGTCACGGTGAGTCCGTGAGCGTCGGAGTCACCTTTGCCGCATCTACCGATATCTTTGCTGGAGGCACGAAGCTCCGCATGCTCCGAGATCGGATCCTCCTGCGCCCATTGGATTGGACTCCGAGCAGCATTATCGAGGTTGTCCGTCATGGGCGCCCGCTTCGAGGAACGGTCGAAGCCGTTGGCCCTGGACGGTTGTATCGACGATACAAGCCGCACCCTACCGACAGTCGAAAGCGCACCTATGTCGAGACCGGCCATTTCATCCCGACGCAGGTGAAGGTGGGCGACATCGTCGAGCTCGGCGGCCTCAACGCGTACGACGGGCTTGGCTATAACTTTCCGCAGATCACCATCGGCACCGAGACGTTCCTGATCTGCCAGGAGCAGGACGTGGTCGGCGTGCGTGATCAGGAGGCTGCGTGAGCAATGTTGCTGGCGTGTTCATTGAGTTCACGGACGCGCCTGGGGTGCGTTATCAAGTGACCGGGGAACTCGTTGTTCGGTTGATCGATACCCCCGAGAATCGAGAGCGCGCGTCAGAGGATTTGAGAAACCGCGGCTGTGTGGGCGTCAAGTTTGGTCCGTCCTGCCATGACCTCACGTCGAACAGCATGATCGTGCAGGTCATGGGCTATCTGATCGCTGATAAGCCGGAGGCAGCATGAACCGCCTGTTCATCACCTGCCGCCACCACCCATCGATGGCCGATAGCTTCTGCCTCGCCGATCGCAACGACGCTGCCAGCTATGAGGCTCGTGGAAATCACAGCCGACTCCAGAAGTGGTTGGACACACATGCAACCTGTGGCGGTGGCTTCGATCACTTCACCCTCGGATACAGCCAGCAGAAGGACGGGGATATCCCGGCACCGAATCCTGTGGCTGAGGCCGTGCATGCGAAGTTACGGGTGGTCCAATGATCTTCGACGTGCCTGCGCCCAAGCTTCGCGCTGGTGAGTACACCGTGCTACGCGGCAGTGACACCCAGGCTGAGCGCAATGATGCTCGGCGAGTACTGCGCCAACAAGGGTGCAAGTCAGTGCGTTTCGAGCCGCTCACCGATGGTCGCATCGTGGTGCATGGCTATCTCGCCGATATAGCAGGGGCGGAGCCGGTGTGAAGACGTGTTGGAAGTGCAAAATCAGTCAGCCTCTTGAGGCATTCGCTCGTAATCGTTCGAAGAGCAGTGGGCGCTCCGCCGAATGCAAGACTTGTGTGAAGGCGTACAACAAGGCTCACGTACAGGCACGTGCGGCCTATTACAACGAATATCGAACCGCCAAGCGCAAACAGAATGTGGCTTGGTACCTGTTCCTTGAATGCCGTACCCGCGCCAAACGCAATCGGCTGGAGTTCAATCTGGAGCCCCAGGATATCCAGGTTCCCACACATTGCCCGGTGTTTGGATTCGAACTGCGGCCGAGCAAGACAAAGGGAGAGCGAGACCATAGCGCCAGCGTAGATCGCATCGATAGCTCGATGGGGTATGTGAAGGGCAATGTTCGCGTTATTAGCTACTTGGCCAATCGCATGAAGAGCAATGCGACCGCCGTCCAGCTCAAGCAATTCGCCCATTGGATATTGGAGATCGATCATGGCTCAACGAGGGGCGTGGACCCCCAGCAAGGTACGCGAGCGCATTCAGACCAGCATGCTCGTCCGCCGCTTGACGGATCATGCACTTGGCAAGCTGGAACTCACGAAGACGCAGGTGACAGCCATTCAAATCCTGCTGCGCAAGTCGCTGCCGGATCTCAGCGCCATTGAGCACAGTGGCCACATCGATGCACGCCGAGCCGATGAACTCACCGACGCCGAACTCGCCGATATCGCGCGAGGGGGCAGCATCGGAGCTTCTCGCTCGAAGGAACGGCCAGAAGAGCCTGGCGAAGTTCATTGAGTACCTGGATGTCGGGTTCGCGCCGGCCGCACATCATCGGTTGTTGATTGATGCGCTTGAGGCGGTCGAGCGTCGAGATATTGATAAGTTGATGGTCCTGATGCCTCCCGGCTCCGCGAAAAGCACGTATGCATCAGTGCTGTTTCCTCCGTGGTTCATGGGGCGCAACCCTGGCGCATCGGTGCTGGGCGTATCGAATACAACAGACTTGGCCGAACGGTTCAGTCGGCGCGCTCGCAACTTGGTTAGCTTAAGCCGCTTCCGTAACGTTTTCGGTTATGGCGTGGCCGAGAACACGAAGTCGGCTGGCAATTGGGAAACAGAGAAGGGCGGCGAGTTCTTTGCGGCTGGCGTGGGCTCCGCGATTGCTGGACGCCGCGCCGATCTGGGATTGATCGACGATCCCATCAAGACCCGTGAGGAAGCTGATAGTGACCGCGTGCGCCAGAAGCAATGGGACTGGTACGTCAACGACTTTTCGACTCGGTTGAAGCCAGGCGCTCGACAGATTGTCATTCAGACCCGCTGGCACGAGGATGATTTGGGCGGGCGTATCCTGGAGCGTGAGGCAAGCCAATGGCATGTCATCAAGATTCAGATGATCGCCGGAGCCAATGATCCATTGGGCCGAAAGACCGGGGATCGGCTGTGGCCAGAGTGGTTCACCGAGGACATGATCGCGACGGCCAAGATGGATGCGCGCGCGTGGAATGCGCTTTATCAGCAAGACCCCGCGCCCGAGGAAGGCGATTACTTCAAGGCGGAGTTCTTTCAGGAATACGGCACGCCGCCCGATGGGCTGCACATCTACGGCGCATCCGACTATGCAGTGACCGAAGGCGGTGGCGACTTTACAGAGCACGGCATATTCGGCCTGGATTTCAATGGCGATCTTTTCGTGCTCGATTGGTGGCGCGATCAGGTCAGTTCTGATGTCTGGATCGAAAAACAGTGCGACATGATCGCGATGTGGTCGCCGCTGATCTGGTTCGGCGAGTCGGGCCCGATTCGCAAGGCCATCGAGCCGTTTCTGAAGCGCCGAATGAATGAGCGGCGTACCCCATGCCGCCTGGAGTGGTTGCCGAGCATCGCCGACAAGGTGGTGCGCGCACGTTCTTTCCAGGCGCGCGCAGCGATGGAGAAGGTGCATTTGCCAAAGCGAGCAATGTGGCTGCCTGAGTTGAAGAGCCAACTGATGCGCTTTCCCGCTGGTCGATATGACGACGGCGTCGATGTATGCAGCCTGATCGGTCGCGGCCTGGAGTTCGCTGTCACACCAACGATCAAGAAACCGAAACCGCCGCAGGTCTCGATGCCTGGGCGTCACAGTAATGGATGGATGGGATGAGCGAAGTGATTCAGATCAATGGAACGAGCATGGGTAAGACTGAATTGGCCGATCCCAAGCCGCGCGGCCCGCTCGCTCAGGCACAGAATCAGGTGGCCGAGCTCAAAGCGCTGTGCGCTTCGTGTGCCACCGAGCTTGAGCAGATCTCAGGCATCCGCGCCGGCCTGATGGATAGCGACCAGCGCCGGTCCGAGGTCCAACGGATGATTCAAGCGACGCTGGCCACGGTGGCCCAGCGCTTGCGTGGAGTGCAGTGATGTCTGCTGTTCTGAAAGAAGGGCTGATCGACCGTGACGCGTCGACCGACGAGGAGATCTTCCTCGAAGCCAACCAGCGTCAGAAGCTCGCCGAAGACAATGAGAGCGACAACCGCACGCGGGGTTTGGAGGCGATTGCCTTCCGCAACGGCCAGCAGTGGCCGGACGACATCTACAATCAGCGGGCGAACGTCGAGAAGCGCCCGACGCTCACGATCAATCGCACGAACGTCTCATGCGTGCGTCAGAAGAACAAGCTGCGACAGCAGCGCCCGCGCATCAAATGCCATCCGACCGGCGGTGGGGCTCGCATCGAAGATGCTGAAGTCATCAATGGCTTGATTCGTCACATCGAAACGCAATCCAACGCCTCTGTTGCCTATGATACGGGCGTCGAATCGGCGATCGATGCGGGGTGGGGATACTGGCGCATTGTCAGCGAGTACATCAGCCCGACGAGCTTCGATCAGGAACTGCTGATCAGGCCGATCATGAACACGTTCACCTGCTACGACGATCCCATGGCCATCATGCCAGCTGGTGAGGATCGTAAATGGTTCCTGATCAGTGAGGAAATGAGCCGGGCCGAGTACAAGCGCCGCTACCCCAAGGCGGAAAACGTCGATTGGGCGCCGGCGGCGGCCGGCGATCAGAACGCATCTCGCTGGGAGACCAAGTACAAGGTGCGGTTGGCAGAGTATTACCGCATCCACGAGGTCGCCGACACGCTGGTGTTGATGAACAACGGCGAGGGTCATTTCAAATCGCAGATGCCATCACCTGAGACGATGGTCGCTGGCAACTTCATGCCCGCGATTGGCAAGGACGGCAAAATTATCACGCGTCACACGATGCGACGACAGGTCCAGTGGTTCCGCATTAACGGCCGCAAGATCGTTGACAGGCGCGATCTGCCTGGGAAATACATTCCCGTGATCCGATGCGAGGGCAACAAGACGCTGCTCAACGGCCAGGTCATTCGAAAGGGCATGGTCGAAGACCTGATGGACCCGGCCCGGATGTATAACTACTGGCGCTCAAGCGAGACCGAGCGCTATGCGTTGGCGCCGAAAGCGCCGTGGGTGATGGCCGAGGGCCAGGACGAAGGTCATCCGGAGTGGGATGACGCCAACACGCGCTCGTACTCCCGCTTGGTCTACAAGCCTGTTACCGATAGCGCTGGCAACCAGCTCCCGCCGCCCCAGCGCCAGCCTGCCACGCCGATCGAGGCTGGATTTGCACAGGCGGCGCTATCCGCTCAACAGGATTTGATGGCGGTCGCCGGCGAGGAAACCGAAAGCCCCGAACTTCAGGCGCGCATCGTCAGCGGCAACAAACATCTGCAGCGCCGGCAGGGCATGACCGACCTGACGCATTTCCAGTTCTACGACAACCAAACGTATTCCATCATGTGGACGGGGATCATCTTGCTCGACTTGATCCCGTATTACTACGATACCCAGCGGATGCAGCGGATCATCGGTGAGGATGGCGTCGCGAAGATGGTGGAGATCAACGCACCAGCGGATAGCCCGACGTCTCAGGCCATCTACCGGGTCAAGAACAACCTGGAAATCGGCAAGTACGACATCGTGATGGATACCGGCCCGGGCTATCACTCGCAACGTGAGGAAGGGACTGAGGCGTCGCTGCGGCTGTTGGAAACGCCGCTTGGCCAGAAGGTGTCCGACCTGGCATCCGATTTGGTCGTTCGGAACATGGACTTCTATGGCGCTCAGGATATTGCCGATCGTCTCGCCCCGTCGACGCCCGAGGGCATGGAGCAGGCGATTGAAGGGCTGCCGAAGCAGGCCAAGGCCATCGTGGGGTCATTGCAGATGCAGGTTCAGCAGCTTCAGCAGACCGTCCAACAGCAGGCGCTGGAGATCAAGTACGGCATGAGCAAGGAACAGCTGCGCCAAGCCGGCGAGGACAAGCGCACGGCGGCCAAGATCGAGAGCGACAACAACAAGACCGAGCTGCAGGACCGGACCACGCGCCACAAGATCGAGGTCGACTCGGTCACCAAGCGCGATGTGGCTGAGATCAATGCTGCGGCTCAGTTGCTCAACTCACAGCAGGAGTCGGCCTTCGAAGAACGTCAGGCCGACAAGTTGATCGAAAGTGGTCTGAAAGACCGAAACAAGGGCTAACGCATGCCGCAAGTCGTAGACGCATCGAATCTGGTTGAATTCGTTCAGACAGGCAAGGCACCGACGTTCAAGCCACCCGAGGCGCCGAAGGTTGAGCCTGCGAAGGAAACAAAGCAGGAAGTCGCCGCAATTCCTGCACGCGATGAGGCTGGAAAGTTTACTTCTCAAAAAGAGACTGCTAAAAGCGAATCTGCAGCTGCTCCTTCTGCAAAGAAGGAAGTGGCTGACGAGGATCTTTCTGAGGTGGTGCGCCAGAAGATCGACAAAAAGCACAGGCAGATGAAAGAGGCCGAGGAGTTCGCAAAGTCAGAAGCTTTGCGGGCGTTAGCGGCAGAGCGGCGGGCAGAGCAACTCCAGAAAGAACTGGAGGCAGCAAAGAAGTCAGGGCCCGCACCGGTGTCTGAGGCTCCCAAAGAGCCCAAACCGGAGGACTTCGCAACGGTCGCCGAATACACGGATGCTTTGGTGTCCTTCCGCGTGGATCAACGTCTGCGTGAGAAGAAGGCAGCTGAAGAACGTGAGGCGGCAGAGCGAGAGAAAGAAGTCCGTGCTCGTGAGTTTGGAAAGCGCCTCGGCGTGGCCAATTCAAAGTACGGCGACTTCGAAGAAGTCCTGAATTCCATCAAGGGCACTGAACTCGAGCGCGTCCACCAGGACGTCACCGAGTACATCCAAGAGTCGGAGCAGGGCGCTGAACTCCTCTACCACCTCGCGAAAAATCCGGACGTTCTCGACCGACTTCGCAAACTGTCGCCGCGTCGGTTTATCGCCGAGCTCGGCAAGCTGGAAGCGAAGTGGGAGGAGAAGGCTCCGCCTGCGAAGGAAGACACACCGACGCTCAGCGAAGTCGCCACCACCACAGCGCGACCAGTCTCAAAGGCCCCTGCACCGATTGCACCGCTGGATACCGCGGGAATTGCGCCGGTCGCGAAGAAGCCCGAGGACATGAGTGTTCAGGAGCTTCGTGAATACCGCCGCAACCAGGAGCGAGAGAAACGCGCCGCCGGTAGATAAGCAGCAGCTCGGAAAGGGGTTGGTCGTGAACCTCTTTCTGGAGCAATGCTGTGACAAACAACCTGCTGACGATCAGCTACATCACCAACGAAGGATTGGTGGTGCTGGAAAACGAATTGGTCTTCTCCGATGGCGTCGACAAACAATACGCGTCTGAGTTCGGCATCAACGGCGCCAAGATTGGCGCAGTCTGTAACGTCCGTCGCCCGCCGCGCTACGTCGGCACCTTCGGCCCGGCGCTGAACGTCGAAGACACCAACGAAACCTACATCCCGGTCCCGCTGAACTACCAGTTTCATGTGGACGTGCAGTTCACGACTGCCGACATGCTGCTGTCGATGGATTTGTTCCGTACGCGCGTGCTGAAGCCGATGATGGCCACGGTCGCGAACCGCGTCGACTCGGATGGTCTGTACTTTGCGTATCAGCAGACCGCGCAGGCAGTTGGCACGTTTGGTACGCCGGCTGCGTCCTATCTCACCTACGCGCTGGCCAATGCTCAGTTGGTCAACGAGGCGGTCCCCGCAGGCCCGCGCCGCGTGTGTATCGACCCGCTGACCGCCGCTTACGCCGCCGATGGCGTGAAGGGCCTGTTCAATCCGCAGATCTCAATCTCCGAGTTCTACCGCAAAGGCATGATCAATCGCGAGACGGCGGGCCTGGATTGGTACACCGACCAGAACGTCGTGTCATTCGCGACGGGCCCCGGCGGGGGCACTCCGACGCTCACCGCGACCACGCATACCGGCATCATCTCCACGGGCTGGGTGCAACAGGGCTTCATCGAAACCTCCGGCTGGACGGCAGCCGCTGCTGTTCGCGTGAAGGTTGGCGACATCCTGCAGATTGCGGGCGTGTTCCCGGTCAATCCGCAGAGCCGTACGCGCTATCAGAACGGCGCCCCGAACGGTGGTCTGAAGCAGTTCGTGGTGTTGCCGCCCGGTGGCTATACGCAGAACCCGGTTGGTACCGCGACTCCTGGCCTGCAGTTCGCTGCCGCAGCGCTCACCAGCGGCACGTTCAACGCGACGACCGGTGAATACAGTTCCACCGCCGGCGGCGCGCTGTCGATCATGATCGGTGAGGCAGTGATCACGGGTGGTCAGTTCCAGAACGCCACCGCCCCGTCGAGCACGACCGCCGCGATCTATGTCAACGGCCAAGCCGCATCGACCTTCATCAACGGCACCGTCAGCCCGCAGTCGATCGCGTATCACAAGACCGCGTTCGCATTGGCCTCGGCCGATCTGCCGTTGCCTCGCGGCGTGCAGGATGCCGCGCGCGCCTCCGATAGCGATATCGGCATGTCGATGCGCATGGTCACGCAATACACCATCAACAACGACGCGCTGCCGACTCGGTGCGACATTTTGTACGGCTGGGCAGGGCTGTACCGAAACATGGCCGTCCGAGTCCTGGGCTAAGAGGAGATCACGCACATGGCATTCACCAATCCAGGCCCGTCGGTCACCACGGGCAGCACTGACATCGGTCTTGGCTCGCCGCAGACCGTTGGCACCACCGCGTCCAGTCTGATCGCGTTCTACGGCGTCACACCCATCGTACAGCCCGCGAACGCAGCTCAGGCAGCGCTGACGCTCACCACGGCCACGAACTCCGGTTTCGGTTTCTCGACCGCGACTGCGTTCAATGCCTTCACCGCGCAGCTGGAAAACATCCGGGCAAGTCTCGTCCTGCTCGGCCTGTTGAAAGGCTCGGCCTAACCCGAAGGGGCCTTCGGGCCCCTTTTTAGGAGCACTCTATGACTGCACCAGTAGGCACGGGTCGAGCGCTTGGCGTTGCGATGTCCGTGATGCAATTCGATCAAATCAGCATGTCCGGGGCGGACTCGAAAGCGGGGTTCTTCAGCGCCACGCCGACCACCCAGCCGGCGAATGCGGCACAAGCCGCCCTCACGCTGACCACCGCATTGAACAGCGGCTATGGCTTCACCTCGGCCACGGCGTTCAACGCGTTCACCGCGCAGCTTGAGAACATTCGAGCGTCGCTCGTGACGCTGGGACTGCTGAAGGGCTCAGCTTGATGCCGTTCCGCCTCAGTATCGAGGTGGATTGTGTGGTGCCGCTTGAGACATTGAAAGCTCAAGCGGCGCTTCATCAGCACTATCGCAAGATTGATCCGACGCCGCGGCATGGGAGCCAGTCGGGCCGCAAGCTCGCGGTGGTAGGTGCCGGTCCACTGGTAGTTCACGACCTCGATGAGCTGCGCGCGTGGGATGGTGACATCTGGGCCATCAATTCCGCGGCGCGCTGGCTCCATCAGAACGGTGTCGACTGCACGCTGATCACCATCGATCCGCTCGATATGGTCGGTGTGTTCCCCATGCGCCGGGCGCTCGTGGCTACGTGCTGCCATCCGAACCTGTTCAAGAAGCTCGTCCACGCCGATGTAACTACGTTCGATCTCGCGGAGACCGTGCCTCACGGCATCGCCGGTGGGTGTACGACTGCGTTACGGAGCGCCGCGCTCGCGTTTCACCTCGGCTACCTGGATGTGTCCTATTTCGGGTGCGAGGGGTCGTACGAAGGCGAGCGGGATCATGTCGATTACCACAACGGCGAGGCTGAAGAACTCGTCGTTCGCGCCGGTGGCCGCGACTACAAGATCGAAACTGGCTTGCTCGTCCAATGCACGGATTTCGCCACGTTGTTTGCAACGTTCCCAGATGTATTCAAGAACCGTAGCGGCGGACTCCTGAAAGCCATCATGGAGCATCCCGACACCTGGGAAGTCGTCGCGGTCAGTGCCGCGATGAAGGCGCACCTCGAGAAGGTCAACGGTCCACAAGGCCGATACGACCAGCCTTACACCGGATTGGAGCTGACATGACCGCTCGCGCTTATCGTTTTGTCACGGCGAACACTAACAATCTGCAGCAAGTGCCGGGGTCTGCGCAGAAGCTCATCGGCGCATCGCTGATCAACACGACGAACACCGTGTTCTACGTGAAGTTCTGGTGGTTCGATCCGGTGATTGGCGGCGCTCAGGGACCAACAGTTGGTGCAACGCCGCCCGATCTCGTCATCGGCGTGCCGCCGCTGGATGCGGCAACCGGAGCCCCCGGTTCGAACTGCCCGTCGTGGCCGGCTGGTGTGCTTATGGGCATGGTGCCGCTGTGGGTGGCATGTGTCACCGGCTCTGCCGACAGCGACAACACGGCTGTCGCCGCGGGCCAGGGAAACATCAACCTGCTCGTGGAGTGATCTGTGACCACTACGGCACAGGACCTCATCTTAGGCGCGCTCCGGTTCATCAATGTGTATGCGCCGGGTGAGTCGCTGGACGCCTCGGACGCTGACGATGCACTCGCGACGCTGAATGATCTGCTCGACTCCTGGTCGACGACGCCCGGATCGGTCTTCAAGACGAATGAAACGATCCTATCGTTCACGCCCGGGCAGTACTCGTACACCGTTGGCAACTACGATGCCGGCGAGTTTGCGGGCACTGTGACAAGTGGAAGCCCAACGATCACGGCAGCCATCGTCCCATCTGACATGGCGGAAGGCGGCGACCTGACCGGGGCAGGCATCCCGGACGGCACTACGATCGTTTCGTTCGATGCGGGCCTCGGTACCATCACGATGTCACAAAATGGCACATCCTCGCCGGGGCCGCAGCAGATCGCATTCACCATCCCTGGTGATTTCAAGATGCAGCGGCCGCTTCGCGTGCGGCAGAGCTTCACGCGTATCACAACCCAGGGCAGTGGGCTCGACTACACGATCTCCGTGGTCGATGAGGACACGTACAACCGCATCGGCTTCAAAGGTATCGCGGCGCCTTGGCCAATTGTCATGTGGTACAACCCAACGTTCCCACTGGGCACGCTGAAGTTCTATCAGAACCCGTCTCAGGCTGGTGAGCTCCATCTCTTCACCGATAACGTTCTGCAAAGTTTCTCGGATCTGACCGAACAGGTCGAGATGCCGCAGGGCTATGCGCGCGCAATCAAGCGATGCCTGGGGCGGGAGCTGGCACCGGAGTACGGCGCGATCTGGACGCCGATGATGGAGAAGCTCGCGAAAGAGTCGTACGACCTCATTCGTGCGCTGAATCAAAACCCGGTCCCGGTGTCGACCTATGACGCTCAGATCGTCATGCCGAAGACGACGGACGCAGGCTGGATCCTTTACGGCGGGTTCAGATAATGCCCGGCCAGGACTTCGGCTTCGTCGGTCAGGCGTATGCGCCACCGAACTCCAACCAGGACGTGCAGCGCCTGGTGAATTGGTATTTGGAGATGTCCGGCGATGGCAAGTCAAAGATGCCGACGGCGCTACTTGGCCGACCCGGTCTCAATCCCGTTATCGAATTAGATGTTGGCGCAGTTCGTGGCTCGTGGGTGCTCCCGGGCGGGCAGCAGGCCATCGCGGTATCCGGTGAGAAGGTCTATCTGATCACCGTCTCAGTCCCGCCGACACAAGCTGCCATCGCGCAGTTCACGACTCGCGTGATCGGAACGTTGAACACCAACAGTGGCCAGGTTCGTATTCGTGACAACGGCGAAGGCGGCTATGCCGTCCTGGTCGATGGTGTGAATGGATATCGCTTCCGCATCGCGGGGCCAAGCGGCACATCCTTTACTGGAACGCCCATTTTGGGCCAAGTCGACATGGCGTATTCGAGCGCGCTCAACACCGCACTCGTCGTGGGTAGCCCGATTCAAGGAACCGGTATTCAGCCAGGGACCACGATCATCAGCATCAATTACGACGTCGGCACCATCACGATGTCGTTGCCAGCAACAAGCTCGCCTGGCGCGACCAACATCGATGTGGCATTGACGGAATGGGGTGTGATTACGGACCCGGGGTTCGAAGCGCCTTCTCATATCGCATTCATCGATGGCTGGTTGATCGTCAATCGCGTGGGCACGCAAGCCTTCGCAACTAGTGGCCCGGTCCCTTACACAATGATCTGGCCGGTCCTGTTCTTTGCGCTCAAGGACAGCCAGTCGGATCAGTTGATGGGGCTGCAGGAGCTGAATCGCGAGTTATGGCTGGTCGGCGAGCGCGCCTCGGAAATCTGGTTCAACGCCGGCGGTGCTGACTTCGCATTCCAGCGCATCCCTGGCGCCGCACCTCCGATCGGCACGAGTGCTCCGCAATCCATCAATCAGGTGGGTGACTCGCTCATGTGGCTGGGACGCACGCTCCAGGGCGAGAACATCGTCATTCAGACGCAGCAGTATTCCTGGAAGCGCGCGAGCCAGCACGGCGTTGAGACTCAGCTGTCAAGCTATCCCCTCGTCGCCGATGCTTTTTCGTACTCGTACGAGGATGAGGGGCATCTCTTCTATGTGCTGACGTTCCCCACCGCCGATAAGACCTGGGTGTACGACGCCAATAACACGTGGCACGAGCGCCTGTCCTATGACGAAGCGACGGCTCAGTTCCATCGTGAGCGGCCGAACTGCTTCATGAACTTCCAGAATCTGCGCCTTGTCGGTGACTACCAGTCCGGGCAGATCCATCAGATGAGCCGGCAGTTCTATGAGGATGCCGGTGAGCCGATCGTTTGCATCCGACGCTGCCCGCACATCTGGAGCCGGGAGGACCGCAAGGCGCAGTTCCACCCGTGGCTGGAAATCGAGTTCACCACCGGTGTCGGCCTGCAAACAGGGCAAGGATCCAATCCACAGGCCATGCTCCGCTGGTCGGTCGACAACGGGCAGAGCTTTGGCAATGAGCACTGGGCGACGCTCGGACGCGCCGGCCGTCGCAAGACACGGGTGATCTGGCGTCGATTGGGATCCGGCTTCGATCGCGTCTTTGAAGTTCGGTACAGCGATCCGACCAAGCGGGACATTGTCGGTGCGACTGCCTTCCCGCGGACCAGCGAAACGGGTATCGCATGACGCTCCGGGCCCGCTTCGCTATGGCTCGAAATCAGATGCCCATCGTGATGGATCGCGCGATGGCCCAGAAGGACTGGTACCTGTTCTTCACAAACCTATACACAGCGGTGATCGATGGTCTGCCGCAGCCCGAAGAGGTCGTAACTGTCACTGCCTCGCCGATGACATACACAGCAGTCATTCGCGGGCAGGCTCATGTTTCAGGCGGCACCGTTTCTGTGATCGAGTTCAGCAGGAACGGAACGGACTGGTATGACACTGGCGCGACTTCTGGCTTTGTGACGATGGACAAGGGAGATCAGTTGAGAGTGACGTACGCGGTGGCGCCCGCAATTGTTTATTTTCCGATGTAGCGCCAGTGATTGAATTCATGATCATCGCAGCGCCTCGGTCAGCCACCACGTGGGCGAGCAACTGGCTCACCACGGATACGACGCTGTGCCTGCACGATCCGTTGGTAAAGTGGACGCGCGATGAGCTCGACACGATCGAGTCTTCAAAGCGGCTTGGGGTTTCGTGTACGGCGCTCGCGCTGTTTCCAGAGTGGGTCAATGCTCATCCAGCCCGGAAGATTATCCTTCATCGGGATTTGCACGAAGTAGATGAGTCGCTCGAGCATATCGGCATGGCCGCTTGCTCCCGGCAGTGGGAAGGCGTTCTTGATCGCATCGAAGGTGTGCATCTGGATTGGCAGGTGCTCTTTGATCCGCTGCGCGCGAAGTACGTTTACGAGCACCTGCTCGATCTGCCCTTCGACGCAGAGCGCTGGGCGGTGCTGCGTGAGGTGAACGCACAACCGAACTTTCGGCAGATTTCGGTCAACAAGGCGGCAACCGCGCGTCTGATGTCCGAACTGAGGGCGCACTGATGTTGCGCCTCATGCCATTCAAGTTCGATGTGCAGCCGGTGGTGAACGAGTTGTCGTGGTCACCTGAGTTGTGGGACGACTTCGACCTACGGACGAATCACACGCAGTCGCCTCATCGCGAAATGAGCGACATCATCGTCCGCTACAACGCGCGCGTGAACTTCACTGGTGATAGAGCGGCGTTCAACGAGCAACACGACGCGGTGTGGTGGGAAGCCGCGGAACGACTGCCGTCCGTGCTTCCAATCGTGTTCGACCTGATGCGAGCAGTCCAGGGCGAGCGCCTCGGCATGGTGCTGATCACACGTCAGCCGGCCGGCGCCACCTGTTACCCGCACGTCGATCGCGGCTGGCATGCGCGCCATTACGAGAAGTTCGCGGTCCAGTTGGCTTCGAATAGCGGCCAGTCCTTTCACGTCGATGACCAGTCGCTGGTGACCAATCCAGGAGACTGTTTCTGGTTCGACAACTCGCGTCCGCATCACGTGCTCAATCCGACGGATGAAGCGCGTATGACCATGATTGTTTGTATTCGGACTCGGTTTACCGAGCGGAGGGTATAGCAGTGCCGGTGGGCTGGGCCGCGGCTGGTGCCGCAGTAGCAGGATTGGCAGGGTCAGCGATGCAGGCAGATGCTGCCAAGGACGCTGCGCGCACGCAGCGCCAGGGAGCGTCTGACGCTTCCGCCGTACAGCGCGAGATGTTCGATATCACGCGTCAGCAGCAGCAGCCGTTCATGCAGACGGGTTATGCCGCGAACGATGTACTTTCGCGCCTTATGGGCCTTGCGCCCACGGCTGGACGCTCCTTGCCGTCGAACATGGGCGCCGGCGGGACCGGATGGCAGAGCGCGTGGGATCAAAACAATGGCCGTCTGGTTGGTGACACCTACCTGCCGCCGGATGTGACCTTGAAAGATGTGGGCGGCGGCTGGTCGGAGGTGTGGCGTCCCGGCGAGGGCCGCGTCGGCACGTTGCGCCCTGGCGGGAAGAACGGTCTGTTCATCAACGACACAAATTGGCAAATGCCGCAGCCTGGCGCGACACAATCTGGCGAAAGCATGACCGGCGCAGCAATTGATCCCGAAACCGGATATGCCGCTGACAATACCGGGCTCGCAACCGGATTTCTCACGCAGCTGTTCACGCCCGAAGCCTTCAAGGCGGGCATGGATCCCGGCTACCAGTGGCGTCAGCAGCAGGGTTCGCAGAGTGTCATGAACACCGCCGCCGCAGGTTCGGGGTCGCTGTCAGGCCCGGCGCTCCGCGCGCTCATGCAGGCCAGTCAGGGCATGGCATCGCAGGAGTACGGGGCGGCATTCGACCGATTCAACACCCAGCAGGGGAACATCTTCCAGCGCCTGACGTCGATGGCTGGGATGGGGCAGAACGCCGCGGCCGGTGTTGGCAACAACGCCACGACGGTGGGCGGAAACATCGGGGCAAACATTACCGGCGCTGCCAACGCGGGTGCAGCTGGGCAAATCGGTGCAGCGAATGCATGGGGCGGAGCGCTCTCAGATCTAGGCGCGTATGGCGCCTGGTATGCACAAAACCGATCTCAACCGGCCATGGCAACCGCCGGCGGGGGATAAAGAATGCCCATTGACGCATCCATCCCGATGCAAGGAAAGAAGCCCGACACGTTCGGGCGCCTATCCGAGCTCATGCAGATGCAGCGCCAGTCGCTTGCGACTCAGGCGGACAAGGTCTCCCTTGAGTCTGCGACCCAGTCGCAGAAGCAGCGGCGCGAGCTTGCGTCATTCGATTGGTCGAAGCTCTCCGGGGATGATGGCACGATCGATCTGAACAAGATCATGAACAGTGGACTGCGTGAAGCCGCTGGTGACCAATTCCCTCAAGTCCTTCAGCAGGCAGTCACGCTTCGTCAGAACCAGCTCGGGGCGAAGCAGACACTCCTTAGCCTCACTGACTCACAGCGCAAATCGTTTGCTGAGATGGTTGGCGCGCTTCGATCCGATCCGGACGTGGTCGATGGGTCTCCAGAAGGCAAGCAGAAGCTGAATCAAGCCCTGGGCCAGTACGTCACGATGTATGGCCCTGATGTCGAGAACGTCGTCAAGGCGTATGCCGCACCCCTGATGAATGCACCGCCGGGGAAAGCCGGCCAAGTGCTGCAAAATATTCAGTTGCAAGCGACCTCTGCCAGCGATCAGGCGGGCCGACAGTCGCCGCAGTACACAAATACCGGTGGCCAGCTCCAGCAGACGAACCCGTACGCGCAGAGTGGGCAAAGTCCGCAGAAGATCGATCTCACGATCGGGCCAGGTCAGCAGTCGCAACTCGTCAGCGATCCGCTTGGTAATCCCATTGAGCAGCGGCGGGATTCCCGAGGAAACATCACCGGTGTTGCTCCAGTTGCTGGCATGCCGTCCTTCGGTCCAGGCGAAAAGCAATCGCTTGAGCAGCAGGCGGAATCGAACTTCCGCAATGTGGAGGCTAACCGGATCGCCGCATCGCTTGCGCCTCAACAGCTCGACCAGATCGACAAGGCGCTGCACATCAGTGCGGGCGTCAGCACCGGCGGTAGTGATTGGGCACGCTCGCGAGCGAAGATTGAGTCTGCAATTGCATCGGTCATTCCTGGCATCGATACGGTGAGCGATGACGCGACGAAGCTGCAACTTCTGGACAAATATCTGGAGCGAATTGCCGCTGACTCTGCGCGTGTTCTTGGCGCAAATGCGTCCACAGATGCGGCTCGTGAATCCATTGCCCGTCAGAATGCCTCGACGGGCTATACACGGGACGCAGTCCAAAGCGTTCTGGAATATGCGCGCGCGCAGACGAAAGCGATGTCAGCGAAGGGTGATGCACAAGAAAAGTGGCTGAAGAACGAAGGCAACAAGATCACCAACCAGCACGAGTTCGAGACGAAGTGGCGTCAAGCTTACGACCCGCTGCTGTTTCAGCTCGAAGCAATGCCAGATGATAAGGCGAAGAAGAAGCTCGAAGGTCAGAGCGCTGCGCGTCGTGCCGAACTGCGCGAGAAGCTGAAGCAGCTTCGCGAACTGGGGGCGCTAAAGTAATGGCGAACCTCGATGATCTGCTGACCGAAGAAGTGCCCGCCAAGAAGGCGAGCCTCGACGATTTGCTCGCGGAACCTTCGGGAGCCGTCATCGCAAGGCCTGCGTCGTCGCCCGCAGGCAAGCCAAATGACGATGGCTGGTGGAAGCGGGGGATGCAACAGGGTTTCGGCGACACAGTGCATGGCCCCGGCCAGTTGATGCAAAACATCCTTCCAGATTCGGTGATGAATGTCGCCCGGAAGGCTGGTGCCAGCATTGCAAGCGCCGCAGGGTTGCCGAGCGAATTCGTATCTGCGGTCGAGCAGCCTCGCACGACCGAAGATATCAACGCGATGGAGCGTGAGCGTGAGGCTGCCTATCAGGCGGAGCGGAAGGCTGCCGGCCGCGAGGGAATGGACTGGTGGCGCGTCGGCGGGGCGCTTTCCAACCCAGTTGGCTGGATGACGCCATCCAGTGAAGCGGCCACGCTGGCACAGGGAATCAAGGCTGGAGCGCAGACGGGCGCCTTTCAGGCGTTGTTGCAGCCTGTGACAACGGAGGGGAATTACCTTTGGGACAAGAGCATGCAGGCGGCTGTGGGCGGCATGTTCGGGGGTGGACTTTCAGGCGCGTTGTACATGCTGCAGCCGGCACTCCGATATGGGGCGAATACCCTCCGGAACATGCTTGGGCGCGGCGCCAGTGATGCAGCCATCGATCAGGCAGCCGACACGGTTACTGCGAATGTCACCAAGACGGCCGTTGGCAATGCTCGGGTTGACCCTGACCTGTATTCGGCGATTCGACAGGAGGTCGGCGACGCCATGCGCGCCGGCGTCGAGCCAAGCGCCGAAGTGATCGCCCGCCGGGCGGATGCTGGCGCGTTGCCCGTGCCGGTCCAGATGACGCGTGCGCAGCTGACCCGTGATCCCATGGCGTGGGCGTGGGAGCACCGGGCATCTGGTCAGCGGGGTGTCGGAGAGCCGCTGTCGGACCTTCTGTCAGGACAGAACAAGGCCCTAATCGCAAACCTCAACGAACTTGGTGCCAAGGCTGCGCCGTCGCCCTACGCGGCATCAGAGCAGGTGATTAGCCACCTGAATGCAGTCGATGAACAACTGCGAAGCAGGATCAATGATGCCTACTCGAAGGTCCGCAACTCGGCGGGGCGCCCCGCAATGGTTGATTCGCGGGCGTTTGCCGATGCCGCCAGAAACGCCTTGACCGATGGCCAGCCTGAGCTCGCCGAGCTGGTGAACCGTGGCGACTTCCTGCCTTCGAACATCCAGGCGCAGTTCAACGACATCGTCCAGGGGAAGATCCCGCTCACGGTCGACAACATGCAGTTTTTTGACCGCGCCTGGAATGCGGCCCAGCGAGCTGCGCCCGATGACCAAGCGGCAGCAATTTGGAAGCTGCGCAAGGCGCTCAACGAAACGCCCATTGCCGACTCCCTCGGCCAGGAGTCGATGGCGCTTTACAAGCAGGCTCGCCAGATGGCAGCTCAGCGCTTCGGGCTCATCGACAGCAATCCTGCGTACAAGGCAGCGGTGGCCGGCAAGGTAGAACCTGACAAGTTCTTCCAAAAATATGTGGAAGGCGCCAATGTCAGCGAGCTGAAGGGGCTCAAGCAACTGGTAGGCCCTGATCTCACCTCGACATTGCAGAATGTTTTTGTTGGTGAGCTCAAGCGCAAGGCGCTCACCAATGCGAGCGACGAGGCTGGGACCTTCAGCCAGGCGGCGTACAACCGCGTGATGCAGGACCCCGTTCGCATGCCGCGCATCAATGAGCTCTTTGCGGACAACGCGAAGACGCTCGACCAGCTCTATCGCGTTGGGCGTGTTGCCGAGGGGCTGATCAAGCCGCCGGCCGCGGCTCGAGTGAATACGTCAAATACCGCCGTCGAGGCGTCGAACATTGTTCGCGACATTGCCAAGAGTGAAACGGGCGGTTTTCTCACGTCGCTGCTGCCGAACTGGGTTCAGGGCCTGGGCCGAGTCATGGGTGACGCCAGCGAGCGTGTGAAGGAATCGAAGGCGGTGCAGGACGCTATTCGTCCTGGAGTTACTGTTTCGCCGCTACCGGGGCCCCGGCAACCTCAAGGAACTGGGCGTCTGTCGGATCTTCTTGCGCGCGGCGCAGGCTCGGCGGCAGCGGCCGAACAAAGAGACGAGGAGCGGGAATAGCACCTCGCGCACCACTATGACCACCATCGTGATCACCATGAGTCGATTGGCCGGGGAGTCCCGCATCAAATGAACCTCTCGCCTACCCCTATTCAAAAGTTCTTCGACAACAACGGACGACCGTTGGTGAATGGCCGTGTATTCACATACGTGGCTGGCACGTCGACGCCGATCGACACCTACGTTGACAGCGTCGGGACCCTCAATTCCAACCCGATCGTGCTGGATTTTCGAGGCGAGTGCAGCCTGTGGATTGATGCTCTGCGGGCATACAAATTCATTCTCGCGCCACCGGGAACAGATGACCCGCCGACCAACCCGATCTGGACTGTCGACAATATCACGGCGGCCCCGGTGCCGAGTGACAATGCGTCAAATGACTCCGGGTCGGTCAACAATGTCGCACTGAGCATCCCCCAGATCAGCGCGCCAGTGGCGTTTACCCGCGTCGTCTTCAAGGCCGCCAACACCAACACCGGAGCCACGACCTTACAGATTAATGGCGGGTCAACGCATGCCATCACTTGGCAGAACACAGGCCCTCTGAGCGGTGGGGAGATCATCGCGAATGGTATCTACCAAGCAATTTTCGACGGCGTTCAGTGGCAGCTTGAAGGTCCGACGCTCGGTACGCTCCAGATGCGCAACGCACAGGAGAGCGGGGCCGGCGTCACACCTTCAAATTATTCTCCGATCCCTCAAAATCCAGTTCCGAAGCGCTACGGGGCGGCGGGTGATGGTGTAACCAACGACACCACGGCGATTGCACGGACAGCCAGCGCGAATCGCAATGGCCTCGCAATGATCGATGGCGGCGGCTTCACTTACAGCGTATCGAGTGTCCTGCCGGCCTCGCCGACTCCCGCGGGCTTCAACTTCTACAACGGGCGCATCACCTGCCCACAAACCGTCAGTGACACCCTGGACGGCTACAGCGTGACTGTATTCGGCTATGGCGCCGCAGTTTCAAATACCTTCATCCCAGAGCAGTTCCCTGCTGGCGGTGGCATTTTCTATGCCGCGGGCAATCATGTGGTGGCGATCGGCCGAGATGCACTCAGCCTGAATACCACCGGTCGCCGCATGACCGCAGTTGGCAGTAAGGCGCTCGGATCAAACACGACGGGCGCATACAACACCGCAGTTGCTTCTCACGCGCTCCAAGACAACACGACCGGCGAAGAGAACACCGCCGTGGGTGTGCAGGCGCTGCAGAAGAACACGACCGCAAGTCATAACAGTGCGTTCGGTGTTTCGGCGCTTCTGGTGAACACGACTGGCGCCGACAATACGGCGGTTGGCCACCGATCGATGGCTGCGAGCATCACGGGTGATCACAACGTTGCGGTGGGTGTGCAGGCGTTGCTTGGTGCGAACGGTGCAAGCGATAACATCGCCGTTGGCTATCAGGCGATGTCTGCTGCGGTCACTGGCAACTTCAATGTTGGCGTCGGTTCCGCTGCGCTGGGCGCGATCACGAGCGGCACCAACTGTACGGCGGTCGGTCGTCGTGCGTTGGCTGCTAACACCGCAAGTGAGAATACGGCCGTTGGTGCTGACGCGGCGGTGGCCAATACATCCGGCGCGAATCTCGTGGCCGTGGGTCGCAATGCGCTTGCTGCTAACACAACAGCAGCCAACAACACCGCTGTCGGTCATTCCGCGCTCGCTGCTTGCGATGGGACCAACAACACCGCTGTGGGGCGATCAGCGGGCACGGCTATTACCTCTGGCACCGGGAACACCGCGGTCGGCCAGCAGGCGCTCGCGAGCGAGAACACCGGTACAAACAATACAGCGATCGGCAATCTCGCGGATTCTGGCGTCAGTGGGCGAACTAACTGCACGACGTTGGGTAACGGATCTTCATCAACCGGAAACAACCAGGTCACTCTCGGCAACGCATCGATCGGCACGCTGCGGTGCGCTGTAACTGTGATCACGGCGATTTCCGACGCGCGCTTCAAACGAGACATTGAGGCGCTCGACCTGCCCGACGAGTTCATCGAAGAACTGCAGATCGCCACTTATCACTGGATCGATGACGATATGCCGCACGGTCGCCAGGTTGGCGTGATCGCGCAGCGTTTGGATGAGCTGCAAACGAAGTACGGCGTCGAATGGCTGAATCTGGTCGACAAGAGCAACCCAGAACGATGGGAGGCAACCCCTGGAAAGTTGCTATTCCCGCTCATCACATACACCCAACGCCTCTCAAAGCGAGTTGAGGCGCTGGAAGCGCTTGTAATGCCTTAGCTATGGACGAGCAGTTACCCGAGGATTTTGATCCGCATCAGTCAGCCAAACAGCCGACGAAGCGCGTTCGTAATCAACGCCAACAACCAAAGGAATGCAGCGATGACGACCCCTCGAATGACTGCTTTCTTCCATACCACGAGCCACCGCCTATGAATGACAATCGGTTTTCGATCTTCTTCCAGTGGGTCTGCGGGGTGGCCGCATCCCTGGTCACCATCTCAATTGTATGGGTCGCGGGCATTTCCGTGTCAACGGCGCGGAAGGTCGATGTTCTTCTAGACAGGCCGGAACCGGTTCCGCGGTGGCAGTACGAGAATGACATGCGGCAGATCAAGGAGGATCTGAATGACACAAAGAGCCGTGTCACGGCAGTGGAGCGCCGGCAGATCGAGGGCATCGTAAGAGGGCGAATGCCGAGGGCTGACGAGTGAACGTGCGCCAGCTCATTGAGATGCACGAGGGAAGGGTGGCCCATGCGTACCCAGATTCGCTCGGCTATCTGACGATTGGCATCGGTCACCTCATCGACGAGCGCAAGGGTGGCAGACTGCCGGACTCGATCATCGACGCGCTTTTCGAACACGACTTTCACGAGCACGCGAACGAGCTGTTTGCGCTGCTGCCCTGGGCGAAGGATCTGGATCCCGTTCGACAGGCCGTGTTGATAGACATGTATTTCAACCTGCGCCGGAAGCTGCTGGGTTTTAAAGAAACGCTACGTCACTTCGAGGCAGGCCGCTGGGATGCGGCGGCCGATGCCATGCTCGATAGCAAATGGGCAGCGCAAGTAAAGACACGAGCTATCAGGCTCGCACTCATGGTTCGAACAGGAGAGTGGCCCAAATGAAATTCTGGAACGAACACGGCACCAAGATTCTGGGTGCGCTCGCGACCTTCGTCTCTACAGCGTTGCTGATCGAAGGACTGATCCCAGATCCGCACATGAAGTATTGGCTCTTCGCGAACGCGCTGCTGGGTGGCGCCACCGTGAAGCGAGGTTTTACCAATGGCTCAAAGAGGACCCCAAGTGCGTAAGCTCGCAATCATTCCATTTCTGTTCCTGCTGGCCGCCTGTGCTCAGCTGGGTCTCGCGCCGGCATCGACCTTCGAAGAGCGCCTCGCCTACGCGGTGAGCCAGAACGCCGCTGTACGAAACGCTGCGGCGGTCTCGCTCGAGCGCCAGGAGATTGCCCTGGAAGACGCTCAGCGCGTGCTGAAGATCACCGATGAGGTTAGGACAAGTCTCGATGCGGCCAAGGTAGCTGCCGGCGCTGGTGATGTCTCTACCGCGGAGGGCCGGCTCCAGCTGGCGACTGCCATTCTGGTCGAGCTGCAGAACTATCTGAGGAATCGAGCATGAGCGCTAAAGTGACGAGTGCCGTCATTGAACTGTTCCTACAGGTCCTGAATTCATCAGGCCCGGTGTCAGCCGCGATCCGCCAAGCGCAGGCCGAGGGCCGCTCGTTGACTCGCGAGGAACTGGATGCGGCCTTTGAACAGGATGATCGCGCGCGCGAGCGGCTGGCAGGGGCCATCGCGGCGGCGAATCAGGGGTAGAGAAGCGAACACAGCTCGGCCAAGTGTCGAGCGTTCGATTGTCGGACCCATTCGACGTCGATCTGTACGCGGTCCGCGATTTGCTTCGATGTTAGGCCGTGCCGCTGCCGCAGCCAAAAGCACAACTTCTCTGGCTGCGGCAGAGACAGCTGATACTCGATGGCGATGCGAATCTGGGCTTCGGTGAGAGGCGGGGAGTTCCTGAGCCGGCGGAAGCCCGTACTCATCGCCTGGCGCACGGTGAAGACCGTCGCATTCTCCAGGCACCTTTCCAGCTCGCAAGTCGCAGCGGCCAGGGCGTGCTCTCGGCTCATGGCCGGATCTGTGATGCTCTGCATCATCTAGCTCCATTTCCTTATGCGACCATCCGGCAATCGTGCCATAGGGTCGAAATTCCACAAAACCGGGAATCACCTAGTACCGCCTTATAAGCGTCGGTCCCTTGCACCGGACCGACACCTTGAACCATCTCTATACCAAGCGGCAGGAGCGCCTGTGTGCGCTCTTGAAAGACGCCAGGGCGAAAGCCGGCCTGACTCAGCAGGAACTAGCCAAGCGCCTCAAACGCTCTGACAGCTTCATTTCGTACATCGAGCAGGGTGAGCGAAAGTTAGGGGCGGTTGAGCTGATTGAGTACTGCGAGGCGATGGGCACCGACCCGAAGAAGCTATTCGCGAAGGTCATCTGATCCGGCGACCTCTCCGATATACAGTTCTAACCGATTGATCCATCGTGCGCCAAACGCTCCTAATTGAGCCTATATAATAGTGGCGCCGAAATCGCCTGTTTTTGGATGAAAATATAGCCGCATCAGGTACTTACCATGGCGCCGACCCGCATTCTTTTTTGCTGCATGGGAAGTAACCGACGGAAAATGTTTCATGTGAAACATCAATGGTTTAGCCACTGGCTCTCCGATTCCTTCCGATTCCTCTCCGATATACAGGTCACTGCTTCACCGAAATCTTGACCCATTCGCCACGGCCGTCGACATAGGTCGCAGTCGATTTCGGATCCTTGTGGCTGAGTAGCTGCTGCGGGTCTACGTCGCCTTGCTCCTGATGCAGTCGTGCAGCCAACGAGCGGATCTCGTGGAACGTCGGCGGCTCTTTGTCGGCCCAGTCGATACCAAGCTTGGCGAGCCCTTCACTGAATCGCCGGGTGATCATGTCGACGTGCAACGGCTTGCCCAGCCTGGCGCCCTTGGCACGCTGGGTCTGGTGGATCAGGTACGTGCTCACGACACCGGTCTTGCGACACTGGCTCACAACGTCCTCGAGACTCATGCCGAAGACGTTGAGCCGCAGGTGCATCGGCAGGAAGAAGCGGGCGCCTGTCTTGGTCCGCTCGCACCACCACCCGCCGTCGCGGAAGTCTGAGAACTTGGCATTGCGGACGCTGTCCCTGTCCTTTCCAGCCACGAGCGCGAGCGCCATGGCGTTGCGTAGCCATACGATATCGGTCGCCCTGTAGAGCGCCATAAACGTTTCCAGCGTGAGCCTGGAACGCCTCACCTTGACCTTCACCTCATCCAGCACGCGCGCCGGGTTGTCCTTGCGCCACCCCTTGGCGATCATCCGATCAAAGCAGTCGACCAGAAACGACCGAAACGCCTGGGCGGTGCGCGCCTTGCCTTCCGCGGTGATTTCATCGATGACCTTGGCGCAGTCCTGAGTTGTGATTCTGGATGCTGCGGAATCGGCCGGGAAGGATCGGCGCAGGCGGTTCATCTGGCTCTTACGCGTGCGCCGGGTGTTCGGCCGGGAATCGCGCTCATCAAGAATCGCCTCGAACTTGTCGCACCACTCGGCCCAGGTGTTGGCTGCGCCAGTGATGCGATCGAGCAGGGAGGCTCGCTTGGTGGACAGGTGCACCTCCGCGGCCAACACTTCCTTGATTGCCTTCTGCCGATTGCGGCCGAGGCCGTATTCCTTGCCTGTCTCCGGGTGCGTCCACGAGTAGTAACCATCACGGACCCGCATGCCGGGGCGCAGCGGTCGATTAATCTCTTTACGCCGCCTCGGAGCCATATTGTCCCGCCGCCTTTGATGGGTCGCGTCCAATGAACACTGCATTCGGGTCGACGTAGTATGGCTTTCCGACCCGCTCGGGAGCAGGGTATATCCAACCGTCGCGTGCCCAACGCTGCAGCGTTTTGATGTTTGGCGGCGGGTCGAATCGGGCAGCTGCCCATGCCTGCAATGTGATCTTCTTGGCCATCTCGCTAGGTCAACCCTGAGTAGGGGGTTCTGGCAGAGGCATCCAATGCGTCGGATAGATGTCGCGGCCCCAATGATCAGATGGCGGGTTGTTCGTAACGCGCCAACAGTCAGGATGCCGCTCCATGGAGCACACCCACTTTTCGGTGGCATGCCCTCCGATCACTTCGTCGCCACTGCCGTCGTGTGTCTCTATCGGTTGCCAGTTCATGTCAGCTTGCAATCTCTCGTGTAGGCCCAGCCGTCGCCGCCGCTCTGCCATTCAACGAAACAGAGAGGTCCGATCTGTCGCCGTACCGTGCCGATGCCGGCGAACCAATGTCTCACTGTTTTTCCAACGATCAGGCGCATAGCACTCAGCAATTCTCAGATGAGGTCCCACGTGCGCTTGATACCGCACCTGGCCTGCGATTCAATTCGTCGGTACTCTTGGCGAAAGATGAATCGATAGGGGAATTGCTTCACCTCGAATCGCCGATTCCCTCGCCGCCATTTGCCGTATCTACGCACAGGTCAGTCACTCAGACCGAGCTAAGCACCTTGTAGCAGTGCTTGCACATCACACATGGGTACGGTGTGCCATAGCACCGAAGCACGCCGGCAATAGGTGTGTGGCCATTCCACAGGCACCATGCAGCCTTCGCGTAACACTTGAGCGGCCTCCTCACGGCTTCACTTCCTTGCCCTGAGCGTTGCATTTGTCGATGAACTCGCTCAGCGCGGTGATCTGCGGCATGCATTCGATGAACATCATCCTTGCGATTCGCGCATCACCGACACCAACCAGATTGGTCAGTGACTTGACGAGCGACGCCGTTCTGATGGTCAGCTCGATCTGCTCAGGGCCTTTCATTGCTCTCATTGCGACTCCCGGACCATTAGTCCGGCGAGTGTCCACGCGTCCCGCACCGTGATGCGAGCGCCGGCCAGGTTCTCGCGCCACACGAAGGTCAGAAACAGCCAGATTCGTTTCATCGATTGCTCCCGAACGTGATTCGCTGGATGGTCTCGCGCGCCTCGACCAGCTTGGCATACGTCTCATCCCGCTGCTTTGTCACGGCATCGATCTCGATCTGCATTTGGGCAATCTGAGCCTCCATCCCGCCGGCATTCGCCCGAGCCGCATCACCCTTGGCTGCGGCGTCCTCGGCGAAGGCGAGCTGTCGTGCGAGTTCAGCGATGCGGGTGTTTCGCTCTCTGATGACGTCGCCGCATTCGGCTGTCAACTTCTGATAGCCGTCGAGCTTGGCGTCGACCTCGGAGGCGAGGTAGAAAGCTTCGCCATCAGGCGGACGCTCACCATCAACATCACTTAAATATTGATGGTAACCCTCGTCACGATAAAAGAATTTCTGCATGTCTTTCTCTTCAATTATGCGATGAGCCTGATGTCGCTCGGAACCTCGTCGCCCCACGAATGCCAGCCGATGCGCTTCTGGCGGGCGAACAGTTCGAGATACGGGCCGGGTGATACCTGCTCGACCATTGCAAAGAATCCGGACGGCTTCGCGGAGTGCTTCGGCTTGCCACGCTCGTCGTACGGACGTTTCCAGTCGAAGTGGTTGCGACCGATCCGCCGCATCGCCTGCAGCTTGCCGCGGCGGCCAAATAGTACGTATTCCGTGGCCAGGCCATAGCAGCCACCCAAGCCTCCGCCCATCGGGCGTTTCGCCCAGACCAGCGTCGTCGAGTACTTAAAGCCCCAGCAACGCATAACAAGGAACGCATCCTCTAGGAACTTGTTGGTGGTCCACAAATACAGATGCGCGTCACGGTCGATCTGGTCACGGATCGGAAGGTTCGCGATCTCGTCGATGGTCATGGTCCGATACGGCATGGACTTGCTGGCGGCACACAGCGCATCGCCGAAGCCTTCGCGACCGCGCAGCGGCCCGGCTCCCTTCTGCGGCCAGGGCGGATCGGCAACGATTGTTTTGTATCGTTCGCTCATCGACGCTGCGCGGTTCGATCATGGTCGAGGCCGAGGTCCCGAAGAATCTTGTGTGGAAAGCTCACGCGGACTCTCCCTTCCTTGCTCCGACAAAATCGGACAACGCTACTTTCATTGGCTCTGGCCGGTCATCCGGCGAGCGTGTGCTGACCTTTGGCTTTGACGACCTGCGGCCCATGTGACCGACGCCACCGACAGACGCGTGGTTCAACTTGGCGTGCCGACGTAGCGACTTGTTGACGTTACCCCTCACGGCTGCTCATCCGGCTTCGTTGAGGTAGCTCGGGCGATGCAAAGCTCGATCTCGTCCTTGCATGCGCCGATGGTTGCCTCGAAGCTGACGTTATGACTCCACCGCTGGCGTAAGACTTCGAGCGCATGGACCAGAGCTTCTGGTCCGTCTCCCGGCGGTTGCGATGTTCTCTTCGCGCCTTCGTCGTACCCAAGGCTGTATGCGCGATAGGTATGCTTGTCATTCACCGGGTCGTATGGGTTGCGGTACTCGCCCATCGGCCTGTTCTTCAAGCCTTGGCCCATGCCGCTCTCGTAGGCATCACAGATAAGCATCACATCGATCATTGGATGCGTGCCGATCTGAACAGCCGGCGGTTCGTGAGCAACTCCGTCACGCATTGCATCCCAAAGGCCGCGCTGGAATGCGTCTGGTTGATTCGCTTCGACCCAAGTAACAACGGCAGCTAGGCGGCGCTCCAGGTGCCGCGCGCGCTGTTCTGCGTCCAAATCGTTGGATATCAGCATAGCTTGCTCCACGCAACCCACTCGTTTGGGAGGTTGTAGTCGTATTCCACGAGGACCTTCTTGTTGTACTCGTCCACGTCGATAACTCGGCCGGAGCGGGTAAAGCCCTGGCCGTGCCAAACACGGCAAGATTCTCCGATTCTCGGAACTAGTTCATTGCTCATGGCTGCACTCCTGAAATCAATTTCAGCAGACCAATGAGCATGAGTAGCCATCCAACCATCGAGAGTACGTCCTCACAGATTTCTCGGCTGCACAGCTCTTTCGATGGCACTTGCTCCCGATGACCGGACTGCACTTCGCCCTTGGCGTTGTACATGTAGCCGTGATTGCAGTTGCCGCAGCGAGTGAAGAAGAACTTCCCATCATGATCGGACGGCAGCAGCGCGCCGCGGTCAACCTGCTTGCAGTTCGGGCACATCGGTTTTGTCATGAGCGCACCTTACTAAGCTGCCACGGGTATACGTTCCAACAGCCGTCGAACGCATACGACCGGACCCCGGGGATCTCTACGATGTACGCCATCCCGTACTGTCCAGGCTCCACCTCACGACGCGCGAGGCCCTCTTTGATGATGCATTCGCGTGTGCCGTTGCCCTTGCGGGATGCGCACAGCGCTCGTTCTCCGACAGAGAACTCTTCTTTGGTGGGCTGTTCTAGGTTTCCCATGGCGTTATCACCTCTTTGAAGCTGTACTGCGCGCCGCCGCACCGATCACACCAGTCCGGATCGTGGCCGTGCTCACCAAATCCCCAGTGATAGCCGCGACCATCGCAACGCTCGCAGACAGTCACAATCGCGAATTCGCCTGGAGAGAAGGGCAGCATTCGACCGATGCCAGCGAGCCGCTGGTCCGAGGGAAGTTGCTCGTTCACTTCATTTCCTTGATGTATGCCAATGCCGCCGCGCGAATGGCGAGCGGCCCCGATACTTCCGAGTGACCCTCAAACGGCCGAGGTACGGTCTGCGTCATTCCCTGCCGGCGCTGCGCACTGATGGCAAGCGTCCAGTACTGATTCGTGTGGTAGATGTCGAAGCAGTCCAGCTTCTCCAGAATCAGCCCAGCCTCGGCCCAGGTGGTGAAGGCCAGCGGCTTGAACTGTGATGGCGCGTACTCGCCAGAAGGCGAGGGCAATTCCCACCAAGTGCCGCCATTGTGGTCGCGGCGTTGCCAGCCCAGCAGCTTCTCGCAAATCAATGCGTTCTCGCTGCTCAGCTCGTCGGGTGAGCGATGCTCATTCATCATATGATCCTCATTACGCACACGAAATTCTCCCGGGCCGCCTTCCGAATGCTCAGCTTCATCCCGCGGTTTGCGGCGCGCTGGCGCAGGTTTCGTTGCAGGCACCGCGTCGGGTGGGCAATGAAAAACATGTTGCCTACGCGCATTGTGTAGATCGGCCATCGTCGCGCGCTCATGCTGCTACCACCACAATGATCTCTTCTTTCGCCAAGTAGTCGAGCCACTGGCAATGAGCGCGCAGCATCTCGGCGTCGAGCTCATGGCGGCTGTAATTCGTCTTCTTGCGTCCATCAAACGCGTCGTGACAGGCAGAGCACAAAGGCACGGCGTTGATGTCGGCTGGCTTCATTCCGCCGCCAGCCGTGTTTCCACGGCGGATGTGGGCTAAGACCGTGCTGGCCTCGTCGTAGTTACAGACACCTGGCAGCCTCAGTGCGCAAGGCTTGCCGGCAGCAAGGATGCGAAGGTCACGCGGCACGAGTAATTTCCTCGTTCGGGTCCGGGACATAGATTCCCTTCTCAGCCATAGCGCGTTGAATAAATGCCACGTGATCAGCGAACTCGGTCGTGCTGAGCTTGGAGCTGCGGCGTAGCGGCTTGAGGCGCTTACGGCCGAGTCCCTCCAGCGTTTCCCATCCGAAGTGCTCGCCAAGGAAGTATTCGTGTAGATCATCGGCGTCCCATCCCGATAGGTGTTCGAGGATCGACGGATAAACCACGCCCCACAGGTAGGCGTTCTGCTCGTTCGAACGCGTGCGCTTCCATTCGGAAATGGTCAGCTTCCACGCCTGGTCACGAGGTAGGGCAGAGAGGAACGCAACCAGCTTGGTCAAATTGCGCTCAGCGGCTCGCTGCAGAATGAACGCTTGCTCTTTCACGTCTGTGATGCTCAGTGTGATGTTTCTGACACAACCATCGAACGGCTAATGGCTTGTTGTAGTCATCGTGATGCGCCTGCGCCTTCAATTCTCCGCAGACTTCACATGGCTTTCGGACCACGGTGCCGTTGCGAAGTGCATTGCCGATTAGCGTCCTCGCCCTGCGCTTCAGGGGGCTTATCACTCTCTGCGCGGCGTGAGCGCGTCGAATAGCCGCCTTGCCCGCTGTGGTCTTCCGATATCTTTGCCGGGCGGCCACTCGGTCCGGTCTATTTGCTCGCTGCGCGTCATATGCTTTGTAGTAGGCAATCTTAAGTTCACGATTCGCGGAGACATCGCGTTTCGTGCAATCGATGCACTTGTTGAGATATCCGTCTCCCATCTGTTTGTGGCGATAGAAGTTCCGCTTGGAGACGACCTTCTCGACTCCACAACAGATGCAGCGCTTTCGCCGGAACGCGGTCATGACGTATGCGTCTCCCCGCGATCCAGTCCGACCTTCAGGTACTTCTTCCAGTTGGCCTTGCTGATGATTCCGTCACGCGCAAGTGCGTCCTGGACGCGGATGTAGCGCTCAGGGAAGGGCTGCAGGAACTCGGCTTCATACGCGCGCAAGGTGTCGGCGATCTGGTTTTCATCCTTGTCTGCGTTCAGTAGATCGGTGATCGAGGCTACGTGTTGCATCTCATCCAGGTCGCTGACCATGGAGGTATCGCCGCGCGGATCGACACGGGTGGAAGTGACCACCACGGTCTCTGGCTGAGCCTCCACGATGCGCTCGGCCTCGTCCTGGTCGTAGATCCCGCCGAACCCAAACGCGATACGGGCGCACTGAATGAGCGCCTTATGACGATGCATGCGGCGCGGGTGTGACTGCCACGGCCCATTCACCGTATACGGGCCGTTTGAGCCGCGGCCCTCGAAGGGTGCGCGATAGACTTCCTCGAAGTATTCTCGGACCACGACCGGCGCGGCCCGGTCCTTGCGGTGGATGATTGCCTCGATCCATTCGTGGCAGCCCATGGTCTGGCCCTTGAGTGTCCCAGCGGCGATCAGTGCCTCTGAGTACTTGAATTCGATGCCGTCGAGCTGTGAGTTCTCGTTGATGATGCGAGCCCAGCCGTCGACGGACACGACCGGTACAATGCCGTTCTTCTTATCCGGGAACGCATAGATTTCCTTGGTCCACGGATTCAGTCCGTGCTGCTCGGCGACGATCAACAGCGCCATCATCTGTTCGTTGCTGACCTCGTAGTCACCCTGCTGCTTGAATGCGGTCGCCTTCAGGGTGGTGAGCATCCGCTCCGGGTCCACGCCATACTTGCTGGCCACTCGGACCAGAAGCGATCGGTTCTGCTGAAACTCTGCTACGGCGCTCATTTTCCAATTCCTTCAGTAACGGTCTACCAAGTTCGACATCGCGCTCCATCTTCTGAATGAGGCGCTCCAGCCATTTATCGTCGTCGCGCATGGTCGCGACCAAGGGTGTTCCAGCTGCGCGTTCTCGGCCGGTTGTGGCCATACAGGTTCCGCTTCACGCGCTCGAACCAGCTGACGCGGATGGCCATGGGGAATTCGCCAAGCCTCGCGGCGACGGGAAATCTGATGATGCTCATGCCTCTCTCCGATTTTTGATCGTGTCGTGGTTCAGCTGTGCCGTGAAAGTTGCCACCTCGACCAGAGACACAAGAGTGTCAATGGTCTGAGCAGCTTGCGTCAGTCGCGGCGCTGCTCCCGGAAAGGCGCTGGCAGCCGATCGCAGATTGGCCGATACAGCCTTAGCGTTATCAACTTGGTCCTGTACCTTTGAAGGAAGCACTTCTTTCTCCTCAGGACGGCTTCCGGAACGGATCGCCAGGGGATACGCGCAACGTGAAGCCGAGCCTGCTTCCGTAGTCACAGGTCTCGCAGCCACCCTCGCGAATCTCTTCCTCGGTTTCGACCTTCAGCGTGTCGAAGAACTCGGCCAGGGATTGGAGCTGCGCGAACGACAGGCCCGGCGCGTCGTACATCTGGGCGATGGTGATGTCGACGAAGCCAGAACCGCGCACGATGGAGAAATAGTCCGAGCTGCTCCAGCGCGTTTCATTTAGATCGACATCCGGCCAAAGCTCTTTCACCTTGGCGCGAATCTCTTCGTCTGTTCGTTCGAGCATGTTCCTCTCCAGACGTTGCTCAGGGAGTCGCGCCGACCGACGAACAATCGGCGCGCTCCACAACTAGTATCAACATGTTGCTAGATGTCCGGCTGAGCCGGCGACCGCTTCTAACGGC
>JACCDR010719235.1_pt1 | contig 41216 bp, 61 predicted proteins | sample 7446431 | NCBI WGS metagenome assembly JACCDR01 (sample SAMN15323443, study PRJNA562643) | freshwater metagenome | isolation source: river surface water | place: USA:Blue River Watershed | collected 2017-08-17
ACCGTGTCCGTCGATCTTACCGGCAGCGGCAAGGCTGCTGTACTTTTCGACCAACTGTTCATAGCTGACCGGGGGCAGCGCGGCGGCAGCGATGCCGGTCGGCAGACCCATCATAACCTGCGGGACCGGGGCAGCGATGACTTCGACAACCGGGACAGGCGCAGCCTGCACAGGCGGGGCGCTGGTAGCCTGCAGACGGGCAAGCGCGGCCTGTTCGGCAGCGGCACGGGTCGCATCGTCGGTGCCCTTCTTGGACTTCCACGAACCGTCCTTGTTCTTGCCCTTGGTGCCAGCATGCACTTCGGCAACCCACGGGAAGCCCTTGCTGTCCAATTCCACACCATAGACAGGGTGGATCGCGCCGGGCGTCGCCGGGGCTTCATCGGATTCTTCGGCGGTGACCGCGACGGGTGTGCCTGCGCCGGTCAGAAGGCTGATCGCGGCAAGACCTTCCTGCAGCGTGTCAAAAGTAATACTGATCTTCATGTGCGTGTGTTCCTTCACTTACGCGGTTTCGATGGCGGGTTCATCCCACCACGATTCGACGGCACGACCGTCGGCGGCTTTGTACCGAATCTGCACACTGCGCTGACCCGTGATGTACTCTGCCCGTCCAATCACCTGACCGGTTTCACCGGAACAAATGATTTTGACCTGTTGACCAAGATCGAAGATGTGATCCATGTCTGTTCCTTCACTTACGCGGTTGACTTTCGCCTATCCTTGATAACATCATTTAACAGGCAAGCAAGCGGAAAAATTCGATGCAGATACGGGACTACCAAGAAAAAGCGCAGGCTGACGTGATCGCTGCATGGAACGCCGGACACAAGCGGGTCATGCTGGTGATGCCCACCGGGGCGGGAAAAACGCACACAAAATCCGATTTGATCCGAAAAATGGGGCTTACAACGGTCTGTATCGCCCACCGGCAGGAATTAGTGCTGCAAATTTCCGAAAGTTTGGCTGCTACGGGAATTTATCACAACATCATCGCGCCGACGGAAATCGTCAGATTCTGCGTCGAACGTCACAGTAAAAAATTCGGTCGGTCGTTTTTTTCCGCCGACGCGAAGGTTGCGACCGCTGGTGTGGACACCCTGTTGCGACGCGCCGATAAATTCCGAACCTTCCTGAACCGGGTCCAGCTTTGGGATATCGATGAAGCGCACCATGTCCTGCCGGATAATAAATGGGGCAGGGCAACCCTACTTTTTCCGAATGCGCTAGGCTTGGGTGTGACCGCGACACCGCTGCGCTGCGATCGGAAGGGGCTGGATGGATCGTTTGACCACATGGTCGTGGGTCCGATGATGCGAACCCTGATCGATCGGGGCTATCTGACAGAGTACCGGATTTTCTGCCCGCCGAACAAGCTGGACCTGTCGCACGTCCGCGTGTCGGATTCGACCGGGGAATTTGTGAAGGATGATCTGTCGAAGGAAATGCAGCGATCGCAGATCGTGGGCGATGTGGTGCAGCATTACCTGCGGATCGCCCCGGGCGGTCGCGGCCTGACCTTTGCCGTCGATCTGGCAAGTGCCGCAAATATCGCCGACGCCTACAATGCAGCCGGGGTGCCTGCCGCTGTGGTCAGCGCCGATACGCCCGATCGGGTCCGGTCCGATCTGCTGGATCGTCTCGCCCGGGGCGACGTGAAACAGTTGGTCAACGTCGATCTATTCGGGGAAGGGATGGACTGCCCGGCGCTGGAAGTGATCAGCATGGCGCGACCGACCCAATCGTATGGGTTGTACGTTCAACAATTCGGTCGGGTGCTGCGCCCGTTCGACGGCAAAACACACGGGATCGTCATCGATCACGTCGGCAACGTGATCCGGCATGGGCTGCCCGATGCCCCGCGCAAATGGTCACTTGCCGCGCCGGAAGGTAAGCGGGCGAAAAAGACCGATCCTAATGACATTCCCCTGACCGCATGCCTCGCCTGTTTCTTGCCGTACCCGCGCACAAAGCCCGCGTGCCCGCACTGCGGACACGAACCGGTGCCTGCCGGTCGATCGCTGCCGGAACAGGTGGACGGTGACCTGATCGAACTGGACGCGGCGGTTCTGCAGCAAATGCGGGGCGAAGCCGATCGGGTCATGGGTGATCCGCAGATTCCGCTAACTGCAAATGAAATCGTCGCCCGATCGATCCGCAACAAATGGGCTGAACGGCAGACGGCACAGAACCAGCTTAGGGACACGATCGCCACATGGGCAGGCTTCTGGCGGCACGGGCGGAACGAGACGGATCGTGAAATTCATCGCCGGTTCTTCCTGACTTTCGGCACCGACATTCTGACCGCACAGGCACTAAATGCGACCGACGCGGAAATACTGCGTAAGAAGGTGCTTGACGTGCTAAACCGTTAGCGTCTATGTTAACAACAGTTAGCAACACAAGGGCGACAACATGCAACCGACTTCGAGTTTCCGATTGGCATTTCACCGGCACGATCCGAAGTGTGGCGACACACGCATCATGATCGAACACATCACCGCAATTGACTTCGATGATGCCATGCGATCCGCCCGGTTCATGATAAACGCTATGCGGGTCACCGATACCGAGCGCACCTATCGTATCGTTTCGATTTCTAACGAGGGTTTGCGGGGTATTATTACCGCGTCCGGCTGGATGACCGAAGATGAACTGTGCGCCAAGATCGCGCAGGAAAAGGCGGAAAAAAAATGACAACGTACACCGGGACAAATGCGAAGATCGAAGTGGGGCCGGGCGTCTTGCGCAGCGACCAACTCGCACAGGAATTGATCAAGGCGCAGGCCGAAGAACGCATGGCACATGCCGATTATCGGGCGGCGATCGACCGCTTGAATGAGACAAAGACCTACACGACCGTGCTGATGGTCGAAATCGCAACCCGCAGTTTCGCGCAGGCTGGTGTCGTTTTTGGCAAGTCGGTGATCCGTCGCAAAGATGATCCAGACGTTGAATACCTTGCCGTGGGGGTGCGCAGTGAGGGTACTTTAATGGTCCGTTACCGCACCAAAACCGGCAAGTGGTTTAAGACTGCGCAGCCGCTGTGGTGTGTGACCGCCGACAAGATCGATATCGTGAGGAATGAAGAATGATGCACCGACTTTTGATGATCATCCCGGCCTATCGCCGGATGCACATGGAAACCGCCGCGCTTACCGTCGAAGTCGGTATGCTGCGCACGACGCTGGACATTGCCCGGAAATCGACCGGCTTTGCCTATGACGTGGCGTATGAACGTCGGCAGGCGCTGCGGGCGATCGCGGAATGCGAAACCAAATACGCTAACGGCACGGTCAAAAAGATGGCCGCGATCGCCAAGGATGCGCTGAAATCAAGCACCCTGTCGGGTGATCTGGTGCGCCAGTATGAAGATGCCCGGGTGGCGCGGGGTACGAAAGCTGCGCTTGCAACCAAAAAAGTGCTGCAAAAGGATTTTGGTATCGTGCCCGGCACGCCGGGTGAAGTTTCGATCGGCACCAATGTCAGTGCTGCAGGTGGTGAAGGGGGTGCTGCAAAATGGCTAATTACGTGACGCTGCACGACGGCACCGAAGTCGATCTGGAAAACCCCGATCTGACCGGTGTGGACATGGCGACGCTGGCGATCCAGTTGTATCGGCAGATGCGGTACAATGGCGCAACCAAGCGACCCTACTGCGTCTTGGAACATTCGATCCGGGGTGCCCGGGCGCTGCAGTTGTATGGTTCGGCATATGGTCGGACCGCTGCGCTGCACTTCCTGCTGCATGACGCGCATGAGGCGATCATGGGCGACATTGCCGCGCCGGTGGCACGCATGGTGTCGGGGATCAGTCGCATGAAGGAACGGCTGGATGACGCGGTGTACCGTCTTGTCGGGATTAATCGCCCGACCGGGCCGGTGCTGGAATTGGTCATTGCGACCGATCAGGTCATGTTTCAGCGTGAATGGATCGACCTGATGCCGACACGCTTTGACCGGGCTGCTGCGGGCGGATGCCACGACGGCCCGACCCGTGACTTTATGGTCGAACACGGCATCTTCCCCGACACGATCGATCCGTACCTGCGCCCGTCATTTCAAATGCTGTTTGGTGAATTCATGCACCTGTTGCGGGTGTTGAAGTGACCGAACAAGGCGCACAGAACCGGGTCAGGTGGGAAGCGGCGCAGTTGGGTTTTCCGCTGTGGCGGAACAACTCAGGGGCACTGAAAGACGATCGCGGCCAAATGGTGCGCTTCGGACTCGGGAACGATTCAGCACGGCTAAACAAGCTGTGGAAATCCAGCGATCTGATCGGTATCGTGCCGGTCACGATCCAGCCGCATCACGTGGGTCGTCTGGCAGGCATCTTTGCCGCTGTGGAAATGAAAGACCCGGCGACGTGGCGCGGCGAACCGAAGTCGGAGCATGAAATTGCACAGGCGAAGTTTATCGCCACGGTGCGGCAATATGGGGGTGTGGGCGGATTTATAACCGACCCCGCCGAATTGAAGGGGCTGGTGGAAATATGGCTGTGATCCGTTTGGATGGAAAGGCACGGCGTAAGCTGATCGTATCGGCGGCACGCAAGGTTGCCCGGGAAAAGGGCGTGCTTTTTGTGACGCATGATGCGGTTGCAGAAGCATGCGAAATCGAAACCAGTGCCGCTACGGTTCGGCGCTATTTCCACACTGCGGAAGAATTGCGGCAGGTGTGTGATGAGTGATCAGCGCACCATACTGTGCCCGGTTTGCGGCAATGAAGGCACCCGGGCTTTTTACATGTCGTGCTGTGATCGGTGTGCCGCCCTCGCAAAGATCAAGGAGCCGACGCCATGAAATATACTGACCTGCGCGCGCGGCTGGACTACCTGTCGTCGCCTGATGCCGAACACATGCCAGACGGGGCGCGCCTCACTTCGATAATTCGTTGTGCGGTTGAGGCCGCCGCCGCCATCGACGAACTTGAGGCGCAGGCTGTGGAGACGGCGGTAGCACTTCGGAAGGCCAGTGAGCATCTAGCAAGCCTCAAATCATCGCGGGATGAGGGCTGGAACCGGGCCGAAGCCGCCGAAGCCCGTGTCGCTGAACTGCTGGCAGCGGAACGGGAACGGTGCGCGCAGATCGGCGGCGAAGCGGCTGTTACGATCCTGCTGCGCAAGGAACCGAATGCCAGCCATTTCAAACAACAAATGGTAAGGCAAGGCATCGCCAATCCGATCCGTCGAGGCGGGCCGGAACCGACCCGGGTGAATAGGAAGGTGTGCGATGAATGACGATGATCTGAACCGGCGACACCGCCCAACCGGCGGTAAAAGTATTATCAACCTACAGAAAGGAAACACCGTGAAGTACCTGATCCTGATCGCCCTTGCCTTGTCGCCTGTCATGGCAGAAGCCAAGGGTAAGAAATCGAAACCGGCACCGACCGTGACGATCCAGCCCGCACCGGTTGCGCCGGCACCCGCGCCCGCCCCGCAGCCGTCCTTCATGGATCGGCAGATTGCGGCGGCGCTGGCGAACACCCGGCCCGTCGGCGTGACGACCTATGGCGCGGCTGCTGCACTGCAGTCGGGCGGGGTCGAGGCTGCCGAAGCCGCATCGCAGGGGTATTGACCATGGATTATCAACGCCCTGTGGTCAGCTACGTTCCGGCGATCCTTGCCGTTGCGGCTGCCCTACTGATCGGCTTCATTGCCGGTATTGCGATCATGGTGATCTGACATGATCCGGCGCGAACAGGATGAAATGGTCTGCACCAGATGCGGGCGCAGATGGGAGTTTACCGAAGATGCACCCGACGGCTGCAGCCAAAACACATGCGTTGCGCCGCATAATGGAACGCCTGCCCGGTTTCTGTCCGGGCACGGTTCTTCGGGCGATCGACGCGGCAAATGACCCGCTGATCACCGATGATCTGCACCTGATCCATCGGGTCGAAATGCCCGATGGACGCAGATTTGTCGCCGTGGTGGTGCGCTGGACCAATTATGTCGTCACGGTAATGACCACACCCTGCGAAGTGCATGCCGCGAACCGCATGTACCGGGTCGGGTACGACACTTTTGAAAGGATCAAGAATGCAAAAATTAGCTTCGGCCACGATCAGCGGTGGCGCAAGCGCGCAGCACAACAGGCACGCCAGCGACTACTATGAAACGCCGGAAGCCTGCACCATTGCCCTGATGAAACACCTACCTGATTGGCGCAAGCGCGGGACATGGGAACCGGCCTGTGGTGATGGGATGATGGTCGAGGCGCTGCACAAGGTCTGTGTGGGCCGGATCGTGCCGACCGATGTGCGCCCGACCAAGATCAGCATGGGCGGTGTCGATTTCCTGAAAGCATGGCAGATGCCGCAGGGCACGCACCAGATCGTGACCAATCCGCCCTTCAATCTGGCAGCCGACTTTATCCGTCACGCCCGGTCGCTGCGGGTGCCGTTTGCCATGCTGCTGAAATCGACATTCTGGCACGCCGCCGATCGCCGGGCACTGTTTGTCGAAACCGGACCGATCAAGGTGCTGCCCTTGGGGTGGCGTCCTGCCATGGCACCGGATCGCGGCGACTCGCCGACCATGGAATTTAGCTGGACCGTTTGGGATGATGCCCCGTCGGGCCTTTGCACATACTACCCGCTGGTGAAGCCATGACAATCAAGACACATAGCGATGCGATCTGGCCCAAGGTGCTGGCGCTGTTGGATCAGGGCGTGTCGCGGAAAGAGACGGCGATTCGTCTCGGTCTGACCCACAAGCAAGTGTCAAATGCCGTCCTGAACGCCCGCAAGCGCGGACATGTTGTGCCTGACCCGAAGCGAAGCGCAAGCCTTTGGGTCACAAACAAAAGATACCTTGGCGCGTTGACTGTGGGGTCGATTTTCGATCTTATCGACGCCCTCGGGATCGATGCAACGCAGAAGATCGTCGCGGAATTGCCCGCTGACGTTTCTCTAGCGGTGTATCTGGCAGGCATGATAAAGGACGCGATCGCGGATGAATCCCTTTGAACTATTGCCGCCGCAGTTTACCAATTGGATCAAGAAGTCTGATGGCGGTAAGATGCCCTGCGATGCGCAGGGGCAGGCGGTCAATCACCTAGACCCGGCAAACTGGCGCACCTATGCGCAAGCTGCTGCAGCCGGGCTGCCCGTGGCGTTCGTGCTGACTGCGAATGACCCATACGTCTTTATCGACGTGGACCATTGCCGTGACGCGGCAACCGGGGTGTGGTCACCCGAAGCGCAGGACGTGGTGGCCCGATTCCCGGGCGCACTGATGGAAATTTCCCAATCCGGTACGGGTCTGCACATCATCGGTGTGTGCGATCAGTCGGTCATGCAGCGCAAGCGCAGGAAGTGGGCCGGGCAGTTTGAATGCTACGTCGCCGATCGGTTCGTCGCACTGACCGGAATTAGTCTGCAGGGCAATCCGCACCTTGATCTGACTCTGCCGCTAATGGGGTGGGTGCCGGACCGGCCCGATCCGGCTTTGACCGGGATTCCTGACACGGGTCCGGTGCCGGAATGGGATGGCGACACCGACGATCAAATGCTGATCCAGCACGCCCTATCGGCCCGGGGCGGTATCTCGGTCCAGTTTGGCAACCATGCCAGCTTTCGTGACCTCTGGACCGGAAATGTCCCGGCGCTGGCGAAACATTACCCTGCGTACAAGGAAGGTGCCGGATTCGATGCCAGTGCCGCCGATGCCGCGCTGGTCATGCTGTTGGGCTTCTGGACCGGCAAGGATATGGCGCGCACAGAACGGTTGTGGCGTGCTGCGCCGCTGACCCAAGGTCGTGCCAAGCTGGATCGGAATGATTACGTCCATGCCACGATCACCACAGGCTTACAGAAGGTGCGGCAGGTGTACCGTCGCCCACCGGCGAAGGGGGTGCCCGCACCGACCGGGGGTGCCCCTGCCGGGATGCCGGGTGTCGCTGTTGCTGCAGCCCCTGCAAAGCATATGCCCGGGGTCGAGGCACCGGGTTACATGACGATCTATGATCAGGAGCGGTTGTTTGCCGGGTGCGTCTATGTCGATGAAGATGCCATGATCCTGTGCCCCGACGGGGTGATGCGGGACAGGCAGCGGTTCGATGTGTTCCGGGGTGGATACGAATACCAGATGCAAGCTGACGGCAGCCGCCCAACGCGATCCGCATGGGAAGCCTATACGCAGAACCGGTGCAAGCACTGGCCGAAGGTGCAGCGGCGCGTGTACCGTCCAACCCTACCCTTCGGGGCGATCGTGGGCAACGCGGTCAATATGTTCCAGCCGCCGCAGGTGGCGTTCACTGACGATCCGGTTGATCCGTTCTTGGACCTGATGAAGCGCATGCTGCCCGACGATCGGGATCGGTCCATTGTGCTGACATGGGCTGCCGCGATGGTGCAGAACCCGGGTACAAAATTCCAGTGGTCGATCGTGCTGCAGGGCACGCAAGGGAACGGCAAGACCTTCTTCCTGAAATGTCTGGAATATGCGGTCGGGGAAGAAAACACCCACCTGCCGAACCCGGAAGATTTGCAGGAAAAATACAACACGTACATCGAAAACAAGCTATTCATCGGTGTCGAGGAAATCCATATGGAAGGTCGCCGCGACGTTCTGGACCGGCTGAAAAAATACATCACCAATTCCCGGCTGGAAGTGCGGGGCATGCGGGTCGATAAACGCATGACGGACAACCTGACCAATTGGCTGTTCCTGACCAACTATAAAGACGCCGTGTACAAGTCGAAGGATGATCGCCGATACGCGATATTCTTCACCGCACAGCAACAGGCAAGCGATCTGGTGCGTGACGGGATGGACGGCGACTATTTCCCTGACCTGTGGTCATGGGCACGCGACGGGGGCTTTGCGGCTGTGGCAGGCTGGCTGCGGCGCTACGCATGCGACGATCGGTTCAATCCTGCCGGGAAGTGCCACCGGGCACCAGACACATCTTCGACGGCTGCTGCGATCGAAGAAAGCCGTGGCGTGGTGGAACAGATCGTGGCGGATGCGATCGAGCAAGGACTAGTGGGCTTCCGTGACGGGTGGGTCAGTCAGCATCGCTGCGCAGAGTTGCTGGAAAAAAGCCGAAAATCCGTCGGACCGAAATCCATGGCGAAAATTCTGGAAGGTATGGGGTATCATCGGTGGGGTCGCGCACCGAATTTCATCATGCAGGAAAATCACGGTCGCCCCGTAATTTACGCCCAAGCGCGGAACATGGTGGAAAAATTCGACAAATATATGGTGTCGCAGGGGTATGTCACGGTTTCATAAACCCCGTGTCAAAACCTTGGCAGACAGGAATTGGCCCCTAATCTCAACAGGTTAGGGGCCTTTTTGTCACGTGTCACGAAAACCCCACCCCCTATTCCTTAATGTGTGTGTGTGTGTGTGTGTGTGTGTATGTAGCTGTGTGTTTGTGTGACAGCGGTCAGAAATGCGGTATGCTGTTGATATATAACCACAATCTCTGACAGTATATTATTTTCCGTGACAGACTAAAAATATAAGTAGTTGTTATGTATACATAATCTCTGGCTGGATCAAAATTTAACCGTGACAGAAGGAAAATGGGGGTGCCCTGTGGACATGGGGGTGCCTTTCGTGCTAACAGGTGATATGGACAGGAAAACGCAATCGAAAATTCTGATGCAGCAACGGCGCGATTTGCTTCGGGCCGAAGGCTGGAAAACCATGACGGTTTATGTTAGGCCGGAAGATGAACAGGCGGTGCGCGATCTGCTTGCGACGCTGCAGCAACCGGACAGCAAACGACGGGGATCACATGATCGAAATCCAGATCAGCATTGACGACTTCGCGCCCAAGGCGCTGCTGGATCGCCTGTCGGGCGGTGACATAGCGTTTGCCGCGTCACAGGCGATGAACGAGACGATGGTGCTGGCGCAGACCGCTGTGCGTACCAAAGCGTACATGGATGCCTTCACGTCCCGCAACAAGGCGCTGCCGAAGGCGCTGACCGCGATCCCGAACGCGGAACGGGCGAACAAGCGCAAACTGCAGGTGCGGATGGTCAACGTCCGTGACAGCAAGACCGGTCGCATGGCTGGTGAAGGTTTTGTCGAGCGGCAGATCGAAGGGGCGTCCAAAACCGCAAAGGGGTCCAATATTGCGATCCCGGTACTGGGAAGGGGGCTTCGCAGGGGAACAGGGGGGTCTATTCCGAAGGCACGGAAGCCTGCCAACAATCCCAAGCTGTTCAAGGTTGGAAATACCCTGAAAGAACGCACAGGCAAGCGCACTGTGGTCACCCGGTACATTTTGACGCCCACGGCCAGACCGTCCAGCAAGGGCACGTACAAGCACCTGCAGGTGGGTGAGAAAGCAATCATGGACAACATCGCCAAGCTGCTCAGGGCACGTCTGCGCGGCGTTATTGGCCGGGCTTCGATGCAATCACGTGGCATGGGTGTGAAGTCGCGCGGTCGCCGCCTGCCGTAATGGTTTTTTCCGGGGGTTTTTTCCGGGGGTGCAGCGGTTTTTTCCGGGGGTGCAGCGGTTTTTTCCGGGGGTGCCCCGATCGGCGGTTCGGGGGTGGCGGTTGCCCCGGTCGGCGATGCGCCAATAACGGGCCGTCGCGCTGCGTCACGCTGCAGCGCGGCATGCGAAAATGCATATAGGCCGGAAGGCCGATGCGAAAATGTCACATAGACCCGACTGGTTTATATCGCCGCGCTGCAGCATGAATTGCGCCGCGCTGCAGCGTGCAAATATCCGATTTTTTGAATGTGTCGCGCCGCGCTGCAGCGTGCAAATATCCGATTTTGTGAATGTGTCGCGCCGCGCTGCAGCGTGAATGTGATAACATAACATTGCCCGGCTGGTCGGTGATCCGTGCCCGGCTGGTCGGTGATCCGGTGATCCGTGCCCGGCTGGTGATCCTGCTAACGTGTTGACACGGCGCGAATCGGCTGTATTCTGCTCACATGTTAACGAATCGCCGAAAGGGTCACACAATGCCGCGCCGCTACTTTACTTTGATTGTCTGGACGCCCGGTGAAACCGGTAAAACCGGATTCTGGTCTGATGAATTCGGATCATACAGCCGGAAAGAAGTGCAGGGGGAAATTGAATTCGCTTGGCATCACATGCCCCGGGGCCACGTCAAAATCATCGCACATGATGACGGCGCGCAAAAGATGATGGCGGCGCGTGACGCTACACCTGCCCCGAAAGGCTGGACGCTTGAATCCGTGGGTGCGAAATGAAAAACCCCGATTTTGCCGATTTTGCTGCAGTGGCGGTTTTGTTCGCTGTGCTTTTCATCTTTCTAAACGTCACACCTTAACCGAACGAGGAAACAAAATGAAAATCAGTCACACCACACCCGCAAAAGATAACGCCTTGAACCTTTCGGGTGAAAAGGAACAAATTAACCGGATTCGCTTTATCGTGCCGAACCCGCGTTATCGTGATTACGCAATCCAGACCTATTACAAAGCACACCCCGAACGTCTAGCGGCGCAAAAATTTGTAACCGCTGTGGATGCGCGTTTTTATATGGGTCGTTCGGGCAATGCATCCACAGTCTATTGCAGTGTCTGGATACACGGTAAAGCGGGTGAATACTGCAGCGGGCGGGCACAAGCGGGCGGGTACGGGTATCACAAGGAATCCGCCGCGTTGGAAATGGCGCTGGAGTCGGCAGGATATCATTTCAAAGATCATTGGGGCGGTTCTGGTGAATCGGCTATGAATCGCGCGGTTCTGACTGTGGCGCGTTATGTCGGCTGGAAAAACGGGGGGATTGTGTGATGGATCAGCACGAATTCACCCACAATGGAGTCGAGTATATCGCCACGGTTCAACCGGATGAATTCCACGGCGCGCCTTGGGATGAATGTGACGGGCACGGTATTGTAAGCGGTTGGGAACGGCGCGAAAAAAGACCGGGGGAATTGATTTTGTCATCCGACCGGGGCGCGCATCGCTTTTATGATTTTGCGGAATCGGTCAAAATTGCCAAGCGTGACGGTTGGGATGCAGAACCGTACACGGGCACGCGGGGTGAACGTGCGGCGCGTGCTGTGCGGAAAGATTTTGAACGGCTGCAGGCGTGGTGCAATGATGCGTGGTCCTATGTCGGGGTAACTGTACGGCGCGCCGATTCTTGCGGGTGCCGTGGTGAATCCGCGTCACTGTGGGGCGTGGAATCGGATTACTGGAAAGAAACTGCCACCGAATTGACGGGGGAAATAGAATGAAACTCTCGAACGTATCCAGCCAGTACGGCGCGCCAATGGGGCGGCGCAGTAGCGGGAATCTCGATATAGACGCGGGGCGGGTGTATCTTGCGCGCGTGCCGATTAACCGGGGCGGTTATGACAGTGGCGGGGCATATTGGGGCATAGGCGCGCCGCTGTGGTGTGCCATGGATCAGGACGGCGCTTGCCAGTATTTCCGCGCAAAATCACGTGACGCGGCAAAAGGCTTATTGCGCGCCGCGTTCGGTTCGGAAATTCGCTTTTATCGTTAACCGGAAAGGGTAATCAAATGCTACTCAATAGCGAAATTCTGCGGATTCGTGCTGTAAAGGATTTTATACGCGCGCCGCATGCATTCCCGGGGGGATATACAAAAGTATTGATTACTGCAGACGGTGGCGCATTGTGTGACGATTGTGCCAGAAAGGAATTCCGCCAAATTGTCGCGGAATCGCTGCAGAATACAAATTGTGGCTTTCGGGCAAGTGGTGTGGGTATCAATTGGGAAAACCCCGATTTGACGTGTGATCACTGTGGCGCAAAAATTCCATCGGCTTATGGGGAGTGACGGCAATGCATAAATACGAAATAGAATACACTGACACTTTTGCGGGTGAAGCCAATTACTGTTGGGTAAGGCGTGCTTTTGTTTATATGCCTGAAATGACGGCTTATGGATATGACGGCGGGACAAATTACGGTAAAGTACTGCCCGTGTATAACCGCGAATTGATGCGCCGTGCGAAAGCCGCAATGGGTCTGACGGGTGTCCGAGGTAAGACATATCATTACGGCGATATGTCGGAATTCCGCCCTTATGGCGCCGCAACGGTTATGTTTATCAATTGGGCGGATGAATAATGAAATATTTGCTTCTGTGGTCCGGTTACGTGCCCGGCATGAAAAAAGCGGTCATTCCGGCACTGGAAAACAAGCGCGGAATTTGTGGCCATTACATCGGCGAAAAAATCTATGTGCCATGCGCCGAATCAATCCGCGCCGCATTGCCCTATAAATTCCGCGCCGCTTTTGACCGTTCCGGTGGGGTGCTTTGGTTTGACAAGCGCGGGGCGGATTACCCGGCAAGCGTGACGCTATGTTACGCCAAAAGCGGGCGGGATATGGTCACGCTATATCTGCAGCCACTGACCAAAGGACATAGCTAATGGCTTGGGCTTTTCTTGCGGGTTTTCTTGCCCGATTGATTCGGGAATTCCTGCGCAGCGAAAATTGACGCGCGACACATAACGAGGCGGGGCGGGGCGGTTAATTCCGCCCCGCTTTTCTTTTGTCCTGCACCCATGCCCCGCTCGGTGGCCGTCCTGCCCGCCCGGTGGCCGCCCTGCACCCATGCCCCGCCCGGTGGCCGTCCTGCACCCATGCCCCGCCCGGTGGCCGTCCTGCACCCTAACATATAGAGCAATGCGAATGTGACAATGCGTTGCTGCACTGCAGCATTCCGCACCCCATGGCGTGCTGCACCGCAGAATCAAACTGAACCGTCTAGTGCAATGCCGCATTGCGGCGCGAATTGCCGCGCTGCGGCATGACTGTGGCACGGGTGACACGGTGGGTGTTGCACCGATGCCGCATAAACCAAAGGCATAGATGCACATGCAGCAATCATGCTGCGCTGCAGAATTTAAGGTACTGTCAGGGCAAAACCGTCGCGGGTAACGCGCGACCTCGGAAGATTCCTAGATATGAAAAATTGCATGTGTTGTCATCTGCGCAGAAAAATTCCGTAAAATTCCCAGAATGTTATAGTGTAACACGTTGACGATTGAGGCAGAACATGTTAACGATTGCTAACAAAAACATAAGGAAGTGAAAATGCTAGACCCTAAACTGTCAAGAAGCCGCCTTCCGACGCCTGATGAAGTCGAAAAAATCATCGCAGAATCGCCAAAACACTGGAATTTGCGTGATTGGTGGAGTGACCAGCAAAAATACAAAGACGGGTTGCCGCCAGAATACCATATTCGCAGCTATGTCAGACGAAACCAGATCACTGACAGATACGACGAATTGAAATCCTACGCAGCCGTAGGCAAGGAATTCGATCTTTCCGGCACTCGGGTCAGTCAAATCGTCATATTGACGCACAGAGAAAGAAATCGCGGCGAAAATTTGCGCGCCAAAGCGTCCATGGAAAATCTGGTTACGTTTTTCAGCAATAAGCTGCGACAAGACGTTTCGATTGCCGACGCTGCCCGCGCAGTCACAGACGATTTCTTTCTTCGGATGCCCAACAATGGTAAAAAAGCATTGCGGGTCATGCGTGAAACCTACGGCGATTACGATCCAGAAATCGCAGCAAAGTTTTGGAGTGACGACTTGTCTAACTGTTAGCAAGCGGTTATCTGTAGGGCATGGAACAGCCTGATAATCCACACGTTGTCAAACTCACTGCCCCGCAGGCCGCTGCGCTTGCGGGCTTTTCCTATTCGACACTGCGCGATCTGCTGACGACCGACGACCCGCCACCCCGCGAACCCGACATGACGTATCGGACCGACAAAATGGGCGAGTGGATCGGTCGACGCGCGGTGAAAAAGCACATGGGCACCCGCAAGAATGCCCCTGTGGACATAGGGATTCCAGATCAACTAAACCCGGTGCAGGAACGTGCCAGAAAAGACAAGGAACTTGCCGATAAAACGGCATTGGAAAACTCTGTTCGTCGCGGCGAATTGGTTGAAGGCGCGAAAGTTGCTGCGCATTGGACGGAAATCCTAACTCGGGTCCGCGCCCGGCTTTTGCGCATCCCGTGGGCTGCCGCACCCTTGCTTTTGGGTGAGGAAGATCAGGTTAAAATCCAGATCGTGATCGAAGATCAAATCAGGGATGCCCTGTCAGAATTGGCAGGGTCGGCAGACGATGGACCTTGACGCACTAGCCCGCAAAGCCCTGTCCAGCCTTGCCCCGCCACCAAAATACACCGTGTCGCAGTGGGCAGATGCGCGGCGCAAGCTGTCCGGTGAAGCATCGGCCATACCCGGGCAGTGGCGCACGGCGCTGGTCGAACATATGCGCGAACCGATGGATTGCGTAGGTGATCCAAGGATCGCCCGTGTGGTCATCATGGCCGGTGCGCAGATCGCAAAATCCGAAGTCTTGCTGAATATCATCGGTTTTCTGATCGATTACGACCCAAGCCCGATTATGATGGTGCAGCCCACCCTTGAAATGGCCGAAGCCTTTTCGAAGGATCGCGTCGCACCCATGCTGCGGGATACCCCCTGTTTGGCCGAAAAAATCGGGGAAAATTCCCGCGATTCGAGCAGTACGATCCGGCAAAAAATGTTCCCGGGCGGTCACCTGACCTTGGTGGGTGCAAACTCGCCGTCATCGCTGGCATCCCGACCGATCCGCGCCGTTCTGTTCGATGAAGTCGATCGATTCCCGGTTTCGGCAGGTGAAGAAGGCGACCCGATCGCGCTGGCGGTCAAGCGATCCGCGACGTTCTGGAATCGGATCGTTGTGATGGTGTCCACACCGACGAACAAGGGCGCGTCGCGGATCGAATCGGCATATGAGGAAGGCGATCAGCGGCAGCGCATGTGCCCGTGCCCGCACTGCGGTGAATTTCAAGTATTGCAATGGGCAAATGTGAAATGGACCGATCGCAAACCTGAAACAGCCCGGTACATGTGCGGCGAATGCGGCACGCTTTGGACCGACGCGCAGCGGATCGCAGCGGTGCGCAAGGGGTATTGGAAAGCCCAAAAGGAATTTACCGGGATCGCCAGCTTTCACGTGCCCGGCCTGCTGTCACCCTTTGCCACAATGGCTGACGGGGTGCGGGAATTTCTGGAAGCCCAAGGTGACCCGTCGCGGTTACGGGTGTGGGTCAACACCTATCTCGGGGAAACGTGGGAAGAAGAAGGGCAGCGGATCGACACGCATTCGCTGCTGCAACGGTGTGAGGAATACGAAACGCGGGTGCCGGAAGGCGTCACGCTGCTGACCGCTGGTGCCGACGTTCAGGATGATCGGGTCGAATTGGAAATCATCGGGTGGGGTGACGACTTTGAAACGTGGTCGGTCGATTACCGGACCTTTTACGGTGATCCTTCAACCCCGTCGCTGTGGTCAGAAGTGCGCGCCGCGTTAAAACAGATTTTTGTCCATCCGATATTCGGTGAAATGTCGGTCAGGGCGACGTGCATCGATACGGGCGGTCACTACACCAAAAACGTCTATGATTTTGTCAAGGCGACCGAACGGGTGTACGGGATCAAAGGTGTCCCGGGCGAAGGTAAGCCGCTGGTCGGGCGACCGTCCAAATCCAATTACGGGAACATTCACCTGTTCCCGGTCGGTGTCCACACCGCCAAGGAATTGGTCTATGCCCGGTTGCGATCGAAGCCGGGTGAAGTCGGGTATTGCCACTTCCCTGCCGGTCGCCCCGATGCCTATTTTGACGGTCTGACCGCAGAAAAGTTGATGACGCGCTACCATAAGGGTTTCAAACGGACCGAATTTGTGAAATTCAGGGCGCGGAACGAACCGCTTGACTGTCGCGTTTATGGAACTGCGGCCTTGGAACTGTTGAATGTTGACCTTCGGGCGCAACGCATGGCACAAGAGTCCGCAGCAAGGCGTCGCGCCGAAGCGGTGAAGAAACCAGACGCACCGGCCAAGAAAACCGGGTTCGTCAACAGGTGGCGGGAATCATGACCGATCTTTTTGACCCTGCACAGGCACCGACAACCGAACCGGACCGGTTTGCTGCCGGTGATCTGGTCATGTGGCGGCGCACCGATCTGGAAGCATATGCCGGGGTCGCGTTTGACCTGAAATACGTGTTCCGGCCTGCCACGGGCGGCGAAACGACGGTCGAGGCGACCGCCACGGTCAGCGGCACCGAATATCGGATCAGCTTGGGCAGCACCGTCACAGCCGCCATGGCTGCCGGGCGCTGGTACTGGTCGGCATATCTGATCCGGGTGTCGGATTCGCAGCGCGTCCAGATCGATGACGGCGAAACGACGGTCGAGGCGAACCGCGCCCTTGATCCGTCCGATACCCGATCGCACGCACAGCGCACGCTTGATGCGATCCAAGCTGTCATTGAAGGTCGGGCGACCGAAGATGTGCAGTCGTACACGATCGGCGGTCGGCAGATCAACAAAATGGGTCCAGATGACCTGATCCGCTGGAAGAACCATTACCGGCAGGAAGTCGAGGCGGAACAGAACGCCGCCCGTCGCCGGAATGGGCTGCCGTCCAAGAACACGATCAACGTGAGGTTCACAGGCTGATGGGCATTTTCGATTTCCTGCGCCGCAAGAAAGCCGACCCGGTTCGGCACAACAGTGTGCGGAATTATGCCGGTGCGTCCAGTGCGCCGCGCTTCGGCGACTTCGGATCGTCTTACCTGTCGGCAGATGCCGAATTGGAAGTCGCGCTGGCAAAGCTGCGGGGTCGATCGCGCAATTTGGAACGGAACAACCCGCACGCGCGCCGGTACATCCAACTGATGCAGGACAACATTGTCGGGCACGTCGGGTTCAAGCTGCAGGTTGCCGCCCGCAATGGCACGGCGATGAACAGCCCGCTGGACGTGCCCGGCAACACGGCGATCACGCGCGGATACATGCGATGGGCGACCAAGGGCGCTGTCACCGCCGACGGCATGATGACCATGATCGAAGCGCAGCGGTTGGCTGTGCGGACATGGGCACGCGACGGCGAAGTGATCATCCAGCATCGCCGGGGTGCCAAGTACCGCGACGGCTATGCGATCCGGTTCATCGAAGCCGACCAGTTGGATGAAAACCTGAACCGCGTCTATCCGGGCAGCGGCAACCGCATCCGCATGGGCGTCGAAATGGACGGCGACGAACGCCCGGTCGCGTACCATATCCTGACCAATCACCCGGGCGAAGCCGTGTGGTCATCTAACGGCAAAAAGTGGGTCCGCATCCCGGCTGACGAAATCACCCATGTGTACGTCAAGAACCGGCCCGGGCAGACCCGGGGTGAACCGCCCATGTCGCCGATCATGGCCGATCTGAAAATGCTGGCCGGGTATCGGGAAGCGGAAATCACAAACCGCCGCGTCGCATCGGCCAAGATGGGCTTTTTCGAACGCGATGCCGATGCCGGACCGGTCGAGGGTGTTGCCGATGCCGTGGGCGATGAAGGCGAATTGATGATGGAAGTCGAACCGGGCAAAATGTCCGTTCTACCTGCCGGATATCGGTTCAATAACTTCGATCCCAATTCATCCAGCACCGATTACGTCGGCTTTGAAAAGCAGATCATCCGATCTGTCGCCGCCGGTCTTGGTCCGTCCTATTTTGATCTTGGGATGGACCTTGAAGATGTGTCTTATTCGTCAATTCGCCAAGGCGCGTTGTCGGATCGTGATTTTTATCGCGGAATGCAGCGGTTCTTTATCGATCGGTTTCAGACCGCGATCTATTCGCGCTGGCTGGATTCGTATCTGGACTTCGGCGATTCAGGCATCCCGTCCTATCGCTACACCAAGTTTCTTGACGGATCGTCATTCAACGGTCGCGGTTGGGCTTGGGTCGATCCCGAAAAGGAAGTCAACGCCGCGATCAAAGCCCGGGAAGGTCGTCTCAATTCGCTGCAGCGGCAGGTTGCCGAAAACGGTCTGGATTGGGATGAAGTGTCGGAAGAAATCGCGTCGGAAGAAAAGAAGCTGGACAAACTTGGCATCCCTGTGGTCACCAAGAACCAGCCCGCCGCACCGGTTGACAACAAACCCCCTGCGCAATAATCTGCGCAGGCAAAATCGGGGTATAACCACATGTCCAAGCAAAACCGCCAGATCGAAGGTTCCCGCGAACAGCGGTCGATCCTTGCTGATTTTCGGGCTGCCGACGGTGAAGATGATCGCGTGATCGATATCAGCGTGTCGTCTGAACAGCCCGTCGAACGCTGGTTCGGCACCGAAATTCTGGCGCACGAAAAGAAGGCGATCAACCTTGAATTCTTCGGCGGCAAGCGCGCACCGCTGCTGCTGGATCACAACCATTCCAAAGTGATCGGGGTGGTTGAATCTGTTTCCCTTGACGAAACCGAACGCAAGTTGCGTGCCCGTGTCAGATTCGGGCGGTCGGCTTTGGCACAGGAAATTCTCGATGACGTACGTGACGGCATCCGGTCGAACATTTCTATCGGCTATGTCATTGAGAAAATCGAACGCGACGAAAAGAAGAACACTGTTCGTGTCGTTCGCTGGATGCCGTACGAGACAAGCATTGTCAGTGTTCCCGCCGACCAGACAGTCGGTGTGGGGCGGTCTGCTGATGCCGTCGATCAAACCGTAACCCCCGTGGAGGCTATCATGGCTGACGAAAACAACACCCCCGCGACGGTCCCGGCGACGGTTGAAAACCGTTCCGCACCGCCCGAATCTTCGATCGTGACCGTTCAAACCCCGACCGGTCCGATGGAAGTGCGCTTCACTGCCGCACAGGTGACCCAACTGCGCAGCGACGCTGCCGAAATCGCCGCTCTCGGCGCGAAGCACAACATGTCTGACAAGGCACGCGACGCGATCCGTGACGGTATCAGCCTCGGTGAATTCCGTGGGCAGGTGCTGCAGGCACTTCCCAACGGCACGCCGCTGGAATCGAACGATATCGGCATGACGCAGCGCGAAGTCGATCGTTTTTCGGTGTTCCGCCTCGCCCGTGCTTCGCACCCGCAGGCGACCCAATCGGAACGCGACGCCGCCAAATTCGAAATCGAAGCGACCCAAGCCGCCGCTGAAATGGCCGAAAAGACCGGTCACAAGGTTCGCGGTTCGTCGCTTCCGGCTGAAATCATGCGCAACTGGATTCCCCGGAATTCCAGCATGTATCACCAGAAATTCGGCGAACGTGTGATCAACACGACCGACGATTCGGCGCTGGTGCCGGAAGATTTCCGCCCCGGTTCGTTCATTGACGTGCTGCGCAACAGCATGTCGGTGATGCAGGCCGGTGCGACCGTGCTGAACGGTCTGCAGGGCAACGTCGATATCCCGAAAAAGCTGACTGCTTCGGCAGCGACTTGGGTTGCGACGGAAGGCGGCAACTCCACTTCGTCCGAACCGACCTTCGGCAACGTCGCCATGACGCCCAAGGACATTTCTGTCTATACCGACCTTACCCGTCGGGCACGTCAGCAAATGTCGCCTGATGTGGAAGCACTGGTGCGCATGGATATCACCATGGCGATCGCTTTGGGTCTGGACCTTGCCGCTCTGGAAGGTTCGGGTGCCTCGGGTCAGCCGCGCGGTGTTCTGAACACCGTCGGTATCAACCGCCCGGCTGCCTTCGCCGGTGTGAACCCGACCTATGCCGAAGTGGTCGCGCTGGAAACGGAAGTCGCCAACGATAACGCCCTGATGGGCAATCTGGCGTACATCATCCGTACCAGCATGGCCGGTGCCCTGAAAACGACCGAAAAGTTTGCCGGAACCGGCATGACTGTTTGGGAACCGGGCAACACCTTGAACGGGTACAACGCGATCCGTTCGAACCAAGGCACCGCAGGCAACCTGTACTTCGGCAACTGGTCCGATCTGCTGATCGGCTTCTGGTCGGGTCTGGACCTGCAATTCGACTACGCCGCTTTGGCGCTGTCGGGTGGCCTGCGCCTGATCGCCTTCCAGACCTGCGACGTTGCTGTGCGCCAAGCGCAGTCGTTCGCTTGGAACAAGAACGGCGTCTAATCTGACCTGATCGGGGCGGCTTCGGTCGCCCCGGTTTCCTTCAACCATAGGGATTGAATTTATGACCAAGGAAACCAAGGTGCTGGTCGCGGCAAAGGGCTTTTCGGCCAATGGTGTCAGCGTTCAGACCGGCGAAGTCATCGGCGATCAGTTTGACGCGCAAGTCGTCAAGGTGCTGAAAAGCATGGGTCGCGTCATTGAAGTTGATGCCGATGAAGTCGAGGAAGAAGTCGTGCCGAAGGGCAAGCAAGAACGGGTCGTGACCGGCAAAGCCGATGCACCTGCCGCGCCTGCTGGCCTGCCGGGCGTCAACGGCTAATGCCGGGCGCATTCATCCAAAAAGACCTGTCGGCGGTGTTCAAAACCGCCGACTTCGCACATGCGGCGATCGTTGACGGCGTGCATGTGGTCAACGGAATTTTCGAAGATCAATCGCAAGAAGTGACGACCGATGATCAGCGAATGGTGATGGTGGTCGAGGCGCAATTTATTTGCCCCACCAGCGCACCGATCGTGCCGGGATCGACCATTGTGATCGATGGAATTACCTATGTCGCCAAGACGCCTGACCAAGACGGTACGGGCGTGACGACATGGATGATGAAGCGGGTAAGATAAGCCATGGCGCACGCGCGCAAACAGATCAGGGAAGCGGCAGCCGCAGCGATCGGTACGACTTCGGTCGTGGTCGAACAGTCGCGCCAGTATCCCATGCTGGAAAGCCTGATGCCGCGCTATCTGGTTTATACGACCGAAGAATCGGTTGACGAACGCATGTCCACGGGCAGCGGCCTGATGCGTGTCGTGACGCTGGTGGTCGAGGCGATCATCATGGCCGATGAAGCGACGATCGATGACGATCTGGACGCGCACGCGGTCTATCTGGAAACGCAGTTGAACCTGTCGCGGTTGGGTGGTCTGGCGCTCAAGACCTTCATGAACCGTACCGAAATGGCAATCCGCACCGACGGTGATCTGTCGCTCGGTGTCTTGACCTTGACTTTTGACGTGACGTATCGCACCTTGCCGTCAAATCCCGAAACGATATCGTAAGGATCAACCATGACCACTTTTACCGGCCAGCTTGGCGCTATCCTCTTGGGTGCAAACGCCGTCGCGGAAATTCGCGGGTTCGAAATCACCCAAACCAGTGAAACCCTTGACGATACCGTCATGGGTGACACGTGGCGCACCAACAAATCCACGTTCAAAACGTGGTCGGGTTCGGCTGATCTTCTGTTCGATGATGACGACACGAACGGGCAGAACGTCATTGTCGTGGGTGCAGCCCTTGCCGCCAAATTCTATCCGTCGGCGAACAGCACCGGCGCAGCGGAATTCAGCGGCAGCATTCGGATCACCGAACGCACCGTGAAAACCACATACGATGGCTTGGTCGAACTGACGATCCAATTCATCGGCGATGGCGCACTGGTCGAGGGTGATAAAGTCTAATGGGCCGCTTTAACGATCTGCTGCGCGACGCTGCGCAAAACATTGAACGCCGTGAAGCAACCGCCGAACTGGCCGGGAAAACGATCAACCTGTATGCCAAGCCTCTTACGGGCAGCGATCTGGACAAGATCATGGCACGGCACAAGTCGTTTGCATCCGCACCGACCCTTGCTGCCGTGATCGATCTTCTGATTATGAAGGTCGAGGATGAAAGTGGCGAAAAGGCGTTCGACGTGGCTGACAAGCCCTTCCTGCTGGTGATGCCGGTGCATTGGATCAACAAGCTGCAGCGTGATCTGTTCCCCGATCAGGAAATGGACCTGTCTGATGGTGCGATCGACACCGAAATGGGAAACTAACCAAGGACGCCAGCGCGCATAAGCTGCTGGCGTTCATCTTGGCCGATCACTTGCAGTGCCATGTCGAGGAAACGCTTGACCTTCCTCTCACTCGCCTGCGAGAATGGTTCGCGTACTTGAAGTGGCGCAAGGAGCAGGAAAAAAATGGCAGCAAACGCTAACGTCGCCCTTGGTATCACCGCCACGAACAGCACCGCAGGTGCCTTCCGGGGTGCCCGGCAGAACGTCAACAGCTTGCGCCGCGACATGGATGGCATGGCCGGTTCGACCATGCGCAATCGCCGCCTGATCCAGCAATTCGGTATGCAGGTGTCCGACTTTTCGGTGCAGGTTGCCGGTGGGCAGTCAGCGATTTTGGCGCTGACCCAACAGGTGCCCCAATTTGTGCAGGGCTTCGGCGCGGTCGGGGGTATCCTCGCCATGCTGATCACAATCTTCGGTACGCTGACATTGATGATCGTCAGTACCGGTACAGCCCTGTCCGATCTGACACCGATCGCCGGTGTGCTGCGGTCGGAAGTCGAATGGTTGGCGATGGCGTTTGACGCGGTGAAGGAAGCCGCGCTGGACATGGCGAACCTGATCGTGAACAACCTTGACCGGATCGCAATCACCGTCGGTGTGGTGATCGGGTATTTTGCGGCTGGGTGGGTCACCGCAATGATCGCATCGGCTGCCGGGACGTGGACGCTGATCGGTGCCCTGACTGCGCTCAAGGCGCTGCTGCTGCGGCTGCTGCCCGTTGCGATCATCCTTGCGATCGGCGAACTGGTTTACCAATTCCTGCGCCTGCGCGAAGCGGTCGGCAGTACGGGTGCGGCGTTCGGCATGCTGTGGGACGTTGTGAAGGAAATTGCACAGCGCATCGGCATGGCATTTCAGGGCTTGCAACAGGTATTCGTCGCGGCGGCGAACAAGCTGGAATCTGTTTTCCTGATGGCGCTGAATAAGGTGGTCGGCGGGTTCATGGAATCCACGTGGGCGATCGCCGACGGGCTGAATACCCTGTTCAACACCAATATGTTCCGTGGCGCTCTGTTGGGTCAGGTAACGCAAGATTTGGGTCAGGCGGCGTCGGCTGCAGACGCGGCAGCATCGGCGGCTGCCAACATGGCGTTCCAGCTTAGTAACGGGATGATGGCACCCCTGCAGTCGGTCGAGGCAATTCGCAAGGCTTTGGCAGGTTTGCCCGCCGATGCGGAAATTGATGTGCGCGATTGGTTCGGCAATGTCGAGGAAGGTGGGAACGCTGCTGAAAAAGCTGCCAAGCAAGTCGAAACCTTTGGTCAGGCTGCAGCCGGGATCATTACGTCGGGTCTGGATCGCCTGTTCGATTCCATGTTCGAAGGCGGCAAGAACGCGATCAGTGTGCTGCAGGATATCGGCAAGGAATTGTTGAAGCTGGTCGCCAAACAGCAATTCTTCACGGCGCTGGCGAAATTCATGCCGGGCACGTTCGGTTCGGGCGGGTTCTTGGACCTTGGGAAAATGATCAAGCCCTACGCCAAGGGCGGCGTGGTCAACTCGCCCACCATTTTCCCGATGCGCGGCGGCGGCACGGGTATGGCCGGGGAAGCCGGTCCCGAAGCGATCCTGCCCCTGACTCGGGGGTCGAACGGTGCGCTTGGGGTTCAGGCTTCTGGCGGCGGCGGTGCCGGGCTGCAGGTGAACGTCATCACCCCGCCCGGGGCAAGTGTCGAACAGTCGGAACGCACCGGCCCGGGCGGCGTCACGATCCGCGATATCGTGATCAAGGAAATGCAGCAAGCAACCGCATCAGGGCAGATGGACCGCGTGAACCGTCAGCGGTATAACATGGCACCCGTTCCGGTTAAGAGGTAATCGAAATGGCTGTACCTGTCTGGCCTTCCAGCTTGCCCCTGCGCCCGCGATCGCAATCGCTGTCAGGCGGTCCGCGCCGCATGGTCGCGTCATTCGAACCCGAACAGGGTGTTGAACAAACGCGCCCGCGCGTGACCGCTGCGATCCATGTGCTGTCCTTCGAAACACCCGCGCTGAACGCGGCACAGATGGTCACCCTTCGATCTTTTTTCGAGGATACGCTACGGGGCGGGTCGATCCCGTTTTCTTGGCTGGACCCGCGCACAAACGATGTATGGCTGTGGAAACCCGTGCCCGGCGACGGACCATATAAGGAAACCGACCTCGGGGGTGGATTTTCACAGGTGTCCTTGACGCTGGTGCGGCAGCCGGGTCGCCCGTGGTGGGCACCCTACATGCAGCCCGACGACATGACGCCGCCGCTGCTGGTTATGGATTTTCAGAACGGTCGCTACGGTCGCAATGGCGACGCCGAAACATTCGATGCGGTCGGGACGCTGACCCGGGCCAGCACCGGTACTTTCGTCGGGTCTAACGGTCTGGTGCAGACTGCCGGTGTCAACGTCGCCCGCACCGATGCCGACGGTCTGATCATCGAACCGGCGCGCACCAATTGGGTCTTGCGGTCCGAAGAATTTGACAACGCGACATGGACCAAGGCGCTGACGACGGTGGTCGCAAACATCGCTGCAGCGCCGGATGGTCTGACAACTGCGGACAGGCTTGTACCTACTGCGGTCGTGGGTGACCACATCACGTCGCAGACGTTTGCGGGCATTACAACCGGGCAGGCTTACACCGCGTCGTGCTGGCTCAAGGCAAGCGGTTACGGGTGGGCGCGCATCAGCCTTGGCACGTCTTTTGCGACCAACTATGTGTTTGTCGATTTGGCAACCGGTGCGGTCGGTCTGAACAGCGGGGCGACAAGCATTGTTGTCACTGCTTTCGCAAACGGCTGGTGGCGTCTGTCGTATTCGGTGACTTCGAACGCCACAGGGAACGGCGTATTCCAGATATATGCCGTGAACGCCAACAGCTTTACGACGTTCGCCGGTGACGGCACTTCCGGCATTCTTGCATGGGGTGCCGAAGTCAAACTAGGTGCCCTTAGTGCCTATGTTCCGACGGCAGGTGCAACAGCGGTGCGCGCCGCAGAAACGCCCGCGATCGATCAGGCGATCGCGTCCTGTGATCTGCGCGTCACTGGTCGGACCGGCACCGTGACAACCTTGCTTGGCACGTCGATCGCTGCAGGGTCGTGGCCCGCTGCCGCAGCGAACGGTGCCCGCAGTATCATCGCCTATCCGACGGGTACGCTCTGATGCGGGTGATCGATCCAGATATCCGGCGCGATCTGGAAGCATCCGGGTCAGAACATGTGCTGCTGGCATTCGTGACGGTCGAACACGAAAACCTGCTGGAACCTTTGCGTGTGGTCAATGACGTGATCGATTACACGCTGGACGGTCAGCTTTACCAAGGCATCCTGTTCGGCTTCAAACTGCTGCCCGACGGCGATCAGATGCCGTCCACAGATATCGTGATCCCGAACGTCGATCGGCGGATCGGTCGGGCGCTGCGTCCGCTGTCCGGTCGCGCTAAGGTGTCGCTGGCGGTCTATTCCAGCGCCGACTTCGACTTGACGCAGAACCCGCGGATTCAAATCGGCAGCCCGTCGCTGATCTATTCGTTTTCTCGGTTCGATCTGGTCGAGGTTGAACATGATGAAGCGCAGGTGTCGGGCAAGCTGATTCTGCGCGATCCGTCGCAGGAACAGTGGCCCGGGATCAGCGCGACCAAATCCAGATTGCCGGGGGCTTGGCGGTGAACTGGTGGGGTCCGTATGTCGGTCGTCAATTCCGGCAGGGATCGGAATGCTGGTCGCTGGTCAGGGAAGTGTACCGGGATCGTCTCGGGCTGGAATTGCCCGCCCACGGCGACGTGTCGGCGCATTACGTGGCAGCCGTCGAAACCCTGCGCTTTGCGCACCTGCCGCGCACGCAGATCGCCGCAGCGCGACGTGCCGTCATGGAAGCATTCGAAGCCGGGCAGGCGGCAGAGTCTTGGCTGCCAGTGACCACACCTGCAGACATGGACGTTGTGCTGATGGGTGGACCGCACGCTGACCGGCGACGTGTGATGCACGTGGGTGTTGCCGTCGGATCGGATCGAGTGCTACACATCGAAGCGAATACCGGATCGGTGGTGGTCCCGCTGCGGCACCCGTCGGTTGCGGGCAGGATCATCGGATATCGCAGGCACCAGACACAATGCACGTCCTGACAGTTTACCGCGAATCTTTCACAGACTGCCCGGTCAGCATGCCGCTGCCCACCGGCCTGACCGTGGCCGAAATGGTCGCCCGGATGCCGGTGGCGAATGACTTTGCTGATCGGGGCACTGTGACCGTCAATGGCGCGGTGATGCCCCGGGGTGCCTGGCATTTGGTGCGCCCGAAGCCTGAGACTGTGGTCACCATGCACCTACCCGCTGCAGGTGGCGGGGAAGATTCGGGCGGTAAGGCGATCTTCGCGCTTGTCGCATCACTGGCCCTGACCGTCGCTGCAGGTTGGATTGTCGGCGGTGGGCTTGCGACCAAGACAGGCTGGTTCGCTGCAGGATCGATCAGCGCATCGGTTCTGGCCGGTACGGTATCGCTGGTGGGTTCGCTGCTGCTGTCGGCGCTGGTGCCGCCACCGGTCGAACGCCGTGACGCAAACAGCCGGGGTGCCCGTGATCCGGGCAATGCCAGTGCCGAAGGGAACGTGCTGGACCCGAACGGTGCGGTTGTTCGGGTGGTCGGTCAGCGCAAGGTTTACCCGCCGCTGGCCTGCGAACCGTTCACGTATTTTGACGGTCCCGATGAAGTGGTCGAGGCGACCTATGTTCTGGCTGGTCCGCACCAGTTGACCGATATCAAGATCGGTGCCGCGACGCTGGCTGATGCAGGTGTCGAATTTGAAGTGCGTGAAGGCTGGCCCGGTGACGCGCCGCTGACGATCCCGCGTCGCCAATCCTTTACCGAACCGTCGCAGGATGAACTGCGGGCGCATATCGTTTCGGATACGGACAACCGGACTTTGGACGATTCGCTTGGGAATATCAGCAACGCCTTGCCGCAAACCTATGTGTTGGCGACGCGGGAATCGCCCGACGAACACCAACTGCATCTTACGTTCCCGCAGGGTCTGCACGAACAGGCATCCACGACCGTCAAAATGCGGGTGCCGCTGCGGCTGCGCATGCGGCGTCGCGGTACACCGACGTGGGTCAACCTGCCTGAATTGCACTTCCATGCGTCTCGGGTCGGTGCGATCCGCGCGACGATCAGATTCGAATGGGTCGAAACCGCATCGATCAGCCCGGGTGCTGTGTCTGGCGAAGGTTGGGTCGAGGCGCGGCGATCCTGCGCAGCACAGACCGTCGCCCCTGTCGGGACGGTCTATAACGCCGACGCCTACTTCGGTACAACCGGTGACGCTTGGATGGCTGCAGGCAACCTTGGTTCGACCGGGGTCGAGAATGTCACGTTGGATCGCTACACGGCGCACATCCAGCTTGAAAAAGCGACGTTCCCGCCCGGTCAGTGGGAAATCGAAATCACCCGGGGCGCAGTGTTCAAATCCAGCAACTATGTGTCCAGTGCCTACACGGTCAGCGGCGTCATTTGGGATTTTTACGGTTATCAGGGCACGCCGGGTCAGATTGTCGAAACCCGAAACAACGTATCGGATGCGCTCTATCTGCTGCGATCGGTATCTATCTGGAATGAAACGCCGCTGCCGACTTCGGACTTCGCCGCTATTGCGATCCGGGCACGCAACCGCAAGATCGACCGCCTGTCTTGTCTGGCCGGTGGGTACGTGCCCGATTGGGATGGAACGGCGTGGCGCAACTGGACTGTGACCAGCAACCCGGCACCGCACCTGCGGGATATCTTTGTCGGAAATCTGAACGTCGATCCAATCGAACCGTCAGAGGTTGACGACGCGGCGCTGCTGGCATGGCGCACCCGATGCACGACCGAAGGGTACGAATGCAACGCTCTGATCCAAGGATCGACGGTCGAGGAAGCCGCGACAATTGTCGCCGCCTGTGGTTATGCCCGCCCGCGAATGTCCGATCGGTGGGGTGTCGTTCAGGATTACGACCGATCTGCGGAATCGCCGATCCAGATATTCACACCTTTGAATATGCGCGAATATAGCTGGTCCAAGGCGTTCGCCCGGGTGCCCGACGGATTCCGGGTGACCTTTGACGATCAAGACCTAGATTACAACACCGATCAGGTTTTGGTGTTTGCGCCCGGCAATTCGCAGGACACGGCCAAGATCGAACAGACGCGGTACGAGGGATTGACCGATCGGGCCAAGGTGATCACCCGCGCCAATTACGACCAACTGCAACCTAAGCTGCGGTCGTGCTTCCATAGTTTCACGGCCAATTCCGATTCGATCATTTGCCAGCGCGGCGATCTGATCGGGATCGTGCATGACAGTCTTGACGAAACATTCGGCTTTGCCCGGATCGCCGACGTTACGCTTGACGGTGGCGGTCAGGCAACCGCGATCCGGTTGGATGCCGACATGCCCATTTTCGGCGAAGCCGGGTTCGACGCGATCACCGACATGGGTGCCGTGCTGGACATGGGCATGATCGGTGAAACCAGCGGCGTGATGATCCGCCGCACAGATGGAACAATGCTGACCACAGGTGTCACCGTGTCGGGTGACGTGCTTACGTTTACCGCGCCGCAGGCCGGTGCAGGGATCACCCCTGACTGCCTTGTGTCCTTCGGTCGCCTCGGGGTGGAAAGCCTGCGCCTGATCGTTTACAATATCACACCAAGCGACGATTTTACCGCCAAAATCACCGCCGTTGATGAAGCACCGGAGTTGTGGACATGACCCTAAACATCACAGATGCAGCGACCACACCGAAGCCGGGTGGCACCGCATTTCTCGGGGAATATGCCGGGCACATTAAGACCCTGTACGAAACCGGGGCACGTCCGCTGACTGCTGTCGGCGGCACAGGCAACGCGGTGACGGCAACCATGGCAGTCGATCTGACCGCTGCCGGGTATGTGGACGGGCTGTGCGTGTCGCTGACATGGGGTGCAGCAAACACGGCAGGTGTCACGCTGGCGATCAATGGTGGCGCGGCTGTGGCGGTTCTTGACGCCAAGGGTGTCGCACTTCCTGCGGCAACACTGTCCAGCGGTTTGACTTCGATCCTGCGTTACACGGCAGGCAACTGGCGCATCATTTCATCGCTTGGTGGGGGTACGGCACTCGGTCCGACTTATCAGGCATTTACCGCGTCGGGCACTTGGACCAAACCGGCAGGCTATGATGACGACACAGTTGTCATGGTCGAGTTGTGGGCCGGTGGTGGCGGTGGTGGTCGCGGTACTGCGGCGGCAGGTGGTGGCGGTGGTGGATACGCCCGCAGAATGTTTCGCATCGCTGATCTACCTTCGTCGGTTACTGTCACGATCGGTGCGGGTGGCGCAAAGGCACCGTCTGCACCAAGCATCGGAACTGTTGGCGGCAATACGACGTTTGGGTCACTTCTGACCGCATATGGTGGGGGTGGTGGTGGCGGTCACACCGCTGCAGGCCCGGGTGGCGGCGGCGGGGGTGGTGCGTCAACAGCGGGCAGTAACGGCACGGCTTCGGCTGCCGGTGCCGGTGGTCGCGCGGGTGGTGGTCCGGGCGGCAACGGTAACGTAGCAGAAACGATCATTGATGCGATCAGTGATTCTGGCGGCGGCGGCGGCGGGTCAGGCAGTGCTGGTGTTGGTTTTAGGGGCGGTTATGCCGTCTTTGGTGGTGCAGGCGGGGGCGGAATATCGGGTGCGGGCAACGGGGTTGCCGGTATTTCTGCGTTTGGTGGCAACGGTGGTGCGGCACCTAGCGGTAGCGGTACTGCGCCGGGCGGCGGCGGCGGTGCGGGTGCCGCAGGATCGGCAGCGGGTGACGGCGCACGCGGCGAATGCCGTGTTTGGATTTTTGGATAAGAGGGTCACATGAAGCGGGCTGAAATTATCGACGGTCGGATCGTCAACGTCATCGAAGTCGATCCCGACAACGTGCCGGATTGGTGCGCCAACTGGCCGGACCCGGGCGACGCCGGGATCGGATGGCTGCACCTGCCGGATGATACGTTCGCGCCGGAAGTGCCGTTTGTTACGCTGACGGTCGAGGAAGCGACCGACCAGATCGTCAAGATGATCGACGTTGCCGCTGTGGTCATTACCGGTCAAGTGCCGGAAGTCGAAAAGCTGTCTTGGACCGCCAAGGAACAGGCTGCCCGGGCGTCCCTGTCTGGCGGCATCACGATCGAACAACTGGCGCTGCTGTCGATCGAAGCGAACACCCGGGGTGAGACGGTCGAGGAATTGGCGACCAAGGTGGTTATGAATGCCGATCTGTACCGGGCAGCCGTTGCCGCAATGACCGGCACGCGCCGTCGCGCACTGGCACTTCTGGATGCCGGTGACGATCCTGCGACGGTCGTGGCGTATGTGCGCGACACGCTTGCGACAATCACCAATAAGGGCTAGTCTGCCCGGCAAATCTGTAAAGGATACCCATCATCATGCAAATGTCAGTCGCCGTTCGAAACGCCCGCCTTGATGTGATCGAAACCACGATCGGTGTTTCGCCGACGCTGGAAATCCGCACGGGTGCCGCACCCGCCAACTGCGCCGCTGCCGCCACCGGTACGGTGCTTGCAACGATCACTCTGCCGTCCGACTTCATGGCTGCCGCATCGGCTGGTGTGAAAGGTCTGTCCGGCACGTGGCAGGATTTGACTGCTGATGCCAGCGGCACGCCCGGGCATTACCGGATCAACCAAGGCGCTACCTGCCACCTGCAGGGCACCGCCTCGGGTCCGGGCGGTGGTGGTGAAATCGTGTTCGACACCGCAACGTTCACTGCCGGTCAGCAAGTCAACGTGACCGCATTCAACATGACCGAAGGCGGTGCCTAATGCTGGCGCGCGGGCAGAAGGTTCGGGTGCTGGCACCGTTTAACGAAACGTACCCCGGCGAATACGAAATCACCGACGTGAATATCCACGATGACGGTCAGATCGCTTACGAACTGGCCGAAACCGGATCATGGTTCGCGCCGCAATATGTCGAGGTTGTCTAATGGCTATCACCACAGGCGATCAGGCAATCAACGCTATTGCGAACAATTCGCAATTGCTGCACCTGTCCAAATCATCGATCATTAACACCGCAAGCGGTCAGTACATTTCTCACTGGCGCGCGACCGGAACACCTGCGCAGGGTGCAATCCCGACCACATGGGCAGCATGTTCCCGCGACACGACGGGCGCATTCCCATTTACCGAAGCGGTTTCGCCCGCCGAAACGTATCTGTCAAACTTGGAAATTAGGTCGGACATTGCGCCGCAGACGCACTTTATCGTCGATCGCATCGCTCACATGGGTGGGTTGGTCGGTAACGTCACGACCGCACAGACAGTTAGCGCCGACCTTTCTACGCTGCTGGCAACGGAGAACATCGCTGAACGGATCGGCAATTCGAACTACAGCGAACTTGCTTGGTATCTGGAATGGTATGCCGACACCGGGTCAACCCCGCCTAGCGCCACGCTTAATGCCACTTATGACGACGGGACCACGGGCAACCTGACCGCAATCACTATCACGGCCACCACACGCGCATCCAGAATGCTGCAAATAAACCCCCTTATTCCTTCTGCTGCGGGAAACCGTCGGATTAGGGGGATCAACACCCTGACGCTCTCGGTCAGTAGCGGAACGGCGGGTAACTTCGGCATCACTGTGGTCCGTTATCTAGGGTCAGTTTACGCACCGTTGACCCAAATGCAGGGCACTAAAAATTGGGTCGATCTGAACCTACCTAAAGTGGCCCGCCGCGCCTGCCTCGCCCCAATGTTATTCACATCATCGACTCAAACGGGCGGTCAGGCGGGGATGATTCAGTTGTCCAATGGCTAAGTTTTTCGAAGCCTTTATCAACGCAAAGTCGCAGCAAGTTTGGTTTCTGCGACGCGGTAAGGCTGCGGAAATTATCCATGATGAGTTTTTCGGGGCACCCGCACCGACCGATATCACCGGCACCGGTGCAGTCACGCTTGCCGCACCGACCGTCGCAGCTACAGGCACGATACAGATCGCCGCGACGGGTGGTGCGTCTCTTGCCGCGCCGTCTGTCGCCGCCACGGGCACGGTCAGGATCGCAGGCACGGGTGCAGCTACGCTGGACGCACCGACCGTCGCAGGCACCGGGTCGATCGGATCGACACCCGCCAATGGTGTGGGCACGATCAGTCTTGGCGCACCTGTCACGGCTGCTACGGGCACGGTCAGGATCGCCGCGACGGGTGGCGCATCCCTTGCCGCCCCGGCTGTCGCCGCCACGGGCACGGTCAGGATCGCAGGCACCGGCACGGTCACGGTTGCCGCACCCACCGTCGCCGCCACGGGCACGGTCAGGATCGCGGGCACCGGTGCAGCTACGCTTGCCGCACCGACCCTTGCGGGCACCGGCACGGTCAGGATCGCCGCAACAGGTGGTGCATCCCTTGCCGCGCCGTTCGTGGCCGGTACAGGCACGACCACGGGTGCCGCCAGCGGGATCGGCGCAGTCACACTGGACGCGCCCACCGTTGCCGCCACGGGCACTGTCAGGATCGCAGGCACCGGCACGGTCAGTCTCGGGTCGCCGGTCACGTCCGGCACCGGTACGGTGCGTGTCGCCGCCACTGGCGGTGTGTCTCTTGCCGCGCCGTTCATCGCAGCGACCGGGCGTGTGGTCATCAGCGGTCAAGGTGTTGCAAACCTGAACGCACCGACCGTCGCCGGTACGGGTGAAATTGTCGCACCGCCCGGTACGTCCGGTACGGGCACGGTCAGCCTTGCTGCACCTGCAGTGATCGGTGCGGGGTATCTGGCACCGGCAGGATTCATCTTCCCTGTCATCGATCTGACCGCCAAGCGATCTGCGCCGCTGCAGTCTGGTGCCGCCCGATCGGGCCGGGCGACCAGCACAACCGCGTTGACCCGGCGCAGCGGGGGTGTATATGATCCCATGGAAACCGCGACGGTGATGCAATGACCACACTGCCCATGAAAAAAGGCGATCTGCTGCCGGAAATTGCCGCGCAACTGATCGGCGCTGACGGTTTGGCACTCAATCTGACCGCATGCACGGTGACCTTCACGATGCGATCCCGGGCAGGTGTTGTGATCGTTGACGCGCAACCGGCTGTGATCGTCACGGCGCTGGAAGGTCGGGTCAAGTACGTGTGGGCTGCCGGGAACACTGACGTGATCGGCACGCACGATGCGGAATGGGTGGTGACCTACCCGGGCGCAAAGCAAATGACTGTGCCCAATCGCGGATACGACCAGATCGAAATCGCCGCACGGTTGACTTGACCTAAATGTACCTTGTCGGTATCGATGGGGCACATTCTTTAGTCGGGGGATCGCTTTGGATCACAACGTCAGTCTTTGGGATCAGATCGTCGCCTTGCTTGGTGCGGCGGTGATGTGGTTCACGGGCGAATCAGGGCGTGTCCTGATCGCTTCGGGTCTTGGCGGTCTGGTCCGGTGGTTCGCCGACGAACAGCGCCGTATCAAGACCGGTATCATAGCTATCGTCGGCGGCGCTATCGTGGGTTACTATTGCTGGCCGATTCTGCTACACTTGCCCGCGCTGTGGTCAGGGTCGCCCATGGAAAAGACACCCGAAGCAATCGCCATGTCTGGATTCCTCGCCGGTACGATGGGTGTAAGCGGCGTCAAAATTCTAGCCGCTGTCTTGGAAGCCCGTGCCGCCAAGCTGAAAGGGCAGGAAGATGAATGATCGCCCCGTGGCACGGGTACTAAAGGCCGAAGCCCGCGCTTGGGTGGCGGTCATCATCATATTCATCATTTGGTATGCGTTGACATGATCAAACAAGGCAAAGCCGGTTACCCGGTCACCGAAATCATCATGCACACGGTCGATACCCCGCCCGATTGGCGCGCGGAACAAACGTCGCATCAGCGGTGGGATGAAGTGCGGCGCTGGCACGTCGAAGAACGCGGCTGGCGCACATGGGGGTATCACTTTGGTATCGACCGCGACGGTACGCTTCTGACCGGTCGCCCGGTGACGGAAATCGGTGCCGGGGTCGAGGGGCGCAATCGCGGGGTGATCCACATCACCTTGTTCGGCGGCAAGGGCGGGAAATCGACCGATCCGTTTTCGAAGAATTACACCCCGGCGCAGGACAAGGCTGCCCGGGCGCTGATCGCCAATCTGCGCAAGCAGATCGGAAAGGCGGTGCCGGTCAACGGGCACAATCAGTACGCTGCCAAGGCGTGCCCCTGTTTCAGTGCGTCCAAATGGTTTTTGGGGGCATAGTCACGCGGATCGCACTTGCGGCGGCACTGATCTGTGCCGGGCTGCTATGGCTGCAGACGCAACGCTTGGACCGGGTGCAGGCTGTCGCCCGGGATCAGGCGGCGGAAATCGAGGGATACCGCGAAGCCGCAAAGATACATGCGGCATACGCGGCGCGGCGCGATGAGTTGGCACGGCAGAATGCCGACCTCGCCCGTGAATTAGCTGACATGGATGGACGTGATGCGCCTTTGTCTGATCATCTTCGCGCTGCTGCTGGCCGGGTGTGGTCAACCGACTAAGCGCGTCATTAAGATTCCGACCGATCTGATGGAACCGGAACCCGGCTGGACCGGTCCCGTTCCGCAGACCGAAGGTCAGTTGGTGGATGCGGCGCTGGCCGAAAAGACCGGTCGGCTGCGGGCGAATGAAAAGCTAGGCACGATCCGCGAAATTGTGGTCGGACCGCCTGATAAGCCGGTCCGATGCAATTTCTTTAACTGCGGTATCTGACCGTCACTGCCGGGCCAGAACGTCCAGTACGTCATCCTGTGCAAGACGCAGATCGTACCTAAAGTTGTTTTCGGTTTGCACACCCGCCAATCTGGTGTTCCAACCTTTCGCCCTGACCACAGCCAAGACCTTCGGTGTCGGCAACTCCAACGCTTCGGCGATATCGGACACCTTGTCATTCCAGCCGCGATCTTTGCAGTAACCCCAAATGCGATACGCGATCGCTTCATTCTGCGGCGTCATGGTTACACCTTCACCGGTTCAGCGCACCACATGACGGCCATGGGCCAATCTTCGCGGTAATCCGGCAAGACCTCGGTCAGCACCGCTTCGCATGTGGCAATGCTGTCGAAGGCACCGAAGGCGGTCGCCCACCCGATCTGCGTCGCCGGGTCAAGGATGCCCAAAAGGACAACGGGTAATTCGATCATTTTCTGTTCCCTGTAAAAAAAGGGCGACCGAAGCCGCCCCGAAGTTTTCGTCGCCAGCGGTCTGGATCAGCCGCCGTTGTTTTCTTCATTGATCACGGTCTTGACCGGCACGCCTTTGACGATCGTGATCGTGAAGTCTTTGCCGGTGCGGACATTGCCGCAGGTCGGATCGACGCGGTAGGTGTACAGCACCTGCCCCGGGTTCAGGTCAGACATGACCTTCACCATTTCACAGTCACGAACGCCGGACACTTCCGGGTTGTACTTGGTGCCCGCAAAGGCGCTGCCCGCGATCGCGGAAAGCAAGGCGGTGGAAAGCAAGATTTTCTTCATAGTCGGGTATTCCTTCTTCTGTTGTCGAGTCCGTTATTGGCACTCGGGTCAGGGGCAGCGTACCGCCCCTGTCCGAAGTGTCACATCACACCTGCCGGAATCTCGGGTGCCAGCCCGGCGCGATGGTAACCGCGCTGGATGTAACCCGGATATATCATGTAGGTCTTTTTGGCCCAAACACCCTTTTTCGTTTCGCGCCGGGCGTCATAGTATTCGATCTTGTCATCGAACCGGTCACGACGCGCGCCGACATAGTGGATATATGCCTTGGCGAAACCGTCACCATAGGCGACATAGACCACATCGCCCGCCTTGTACGGTGCTGCATCTTTCACCTGCCGATACGTCGGATCGGTCAGTGCTGCCCCGCCGACCAATTTGTCGTACACATAGCGGTGCGGCGCGACTTCGAAATCGGCAACCGGGGGCAACTCGGGAAGGTATTGTGCGCGTGACATGATTACACCCTGTTCCAGTTGTCGGCGGCGATCATCAGCGCCCGGGCGATCTGACGGGCGTGATCCGGGCTTGAAACAAGGATCGATTGGTTTTCATCACGAATCGATATGAAATCGTGATTTTCCCATTTGTTGATCGAAATTTCAGCAACCGTGCCATCATCGTAAATGTACGGCACGGGAAGTGAAAATTGGGTTTCCGTAGTCATTTCGAATCATCCTCTATCCTTGTTAACTGTTGTTAACATGATAGACCAAGACCGGCAACAAGTTTTTCGGCTTCGGCGATGTAAAATCTGCGATTCAGCACAGGCCATTGAAAATCGCGTGCATCGTTGCAGGGCATCGTCATCCAGCCCTTGTCCACGGCGAAGGATCGGCGATCGGTGCGCCCGGCCAGCGGCGGCATTTCCTTGACCAGCGGTCGCCCGGAAAGCGCGATAAAATACCGGCTGGTTTTCTGAATCTGATCGTCACCCCAAAACAGCTTGCTGGATTTTGGCACTTTGATGTGACGCATAAAATCGAATGCGTCGGTGTGGTTATTCACGAATTCATGCACCGGGGTGCCGTCCAGCACAAAGGCGCTGACCGCCTTCGGGATGACAAGGCTGCTGTGATCCTGATGCCAATCCGGCGCGATCAGGTAAGCGTTCTTGCGCTTGACCTTACCCTTGGTGTCGATCGCAATGTAATTGTTCACATCGCGGACCAGCATCCGGGTGTATTCGACGGCTTCCAGCTTAAGCCGGGTCGCCTCGGACCAGAACGCCTTGACCTGTTCCAACACCGGCACGCTGGATCGCGGCAGATGCACCGTCAGACCGTCGGTGTTGATCTGGATCAGCTTTGCGCCGGGCACGTACCGGGTGACGCCTTCGGCCAGCCAAGCCAACAGCAACTGCCCGTTGATCGTGATCGCCATGGTATATGCAGGGTCGAGGAAAGGGCTGTGCGGGTTGTTACTGTCGCCGTACACCCCATTCAGCGCCAGCTTAAGCATGGCATTCTCTGCCGTGCCCTTCGGGTAGCTGACCCGCTGCGTTTTCACGTCGGCATAGATATGGCAAAATTCCGGGCCAAGGTGTTCAGGGAACCAGCCGTTGACGATCGCCAGTGACGGGTAATAGCTTTCAACGTCCACATCGATAATCGCGTATTCGTCATTAGCGACAAAGGTCGTGTTGCTGACCGATCCGTGAATACCGCCAGCGCCGAAAACCAATTCGAAATCGCCCAACATGCACGTCAGATCGTTGAAGAACCCTTTGGTCTGTTCCGGGGGGATCACCTGTGCCGCGAAGAATTGCCACATGCGCTGCAGATCGGGCGTCTCGAAAGGGATCGGGATCAGGCGGTGCCCGACATGGATGCCTTCACGGCGCGGTGTCTGGCGCGGCTTCCGGCTGCCGCTGGACCGATCGAAACAGGCGATGCCCGACTTTTCAAGCTGGTCGATAAAGAATTGCTTGCCGATCTTGGTATCGTTGAAGTTGGTGTGGTCACGACCGTATTTCTCGGTCAATTCGTCGCGGAACCTGATCTGATCCCGAATCGTCCAGCCGAACTTCAGCGTTTCGGCCACGTCGTGACACATGTATCGTTCGGTGACTTCGATCTGTTCCGGGGTCAGGATCGACCCGACCGCATAGGGCAGATCGACCACATTGTTCGACCGCATGTTGATTTCCAGCTTTTTCAGGCTGGTCGATTTGGACAGGTTGTCAAAGTGCATGATCTTAAACAGATCGATCTGCGGCACGACATGATCCGATTCCCAAACGGTCTGCGAAAAGTCATTCCGCTGCGCGTCAATGATCTGCTGCGCCTTCTGATACGTGTCGGCAGCGGTGACCACACCGGTGGTCGCAAACATGTTGATCAGGTGGTGCATCACCGGATAGTCGAAGTGCAGGTTGTTAAAGCCAAGCATCCGGCAGCCCGCGTCGCGCAGCCGGTACATCATCGTCACGATCGCTTCGGCATCGTTGCGGGTGTCGGTCAGGCGATACAGCCATCGCGTGCCCGTGTCGGCATGGACAATGCAAAGCCCGAAATAGTTGGGATACGTTTCGATATCGTACCCGTAAATCTTGGTCCAATCTGTCACGCCAGCACCAGTGCCCCGATCGCCAAGGCAATCACAACCGCTTCAACCTCAATCTTCTGCCAGAAGGTCGGACCAAGCCTGACCTTCAACTGCCACTTCGGATCGCCGACGCGGTGCGCCTTGATCATCGATGTGATCGGCCCGTTGCCGTACAGCCAGAAGAAATGAACCCACGACCAGTATTTCATCATTTCACCCATATATCGATGACAGGGATGCCGGCCATTTCCGCAGCCGACCGCGCGATGACGTTCGCCCGACTCTCGGACCGGAAGAACAGCATAATGTCCGGCCTGTGGCCAATGATTTCCCGCGCCCGCTGCACCGGCATGACCTCGGTGATCCTGTGAATCTCGGGCACCAACATCAGGGTGCCCCACTTGATCGCCATGCGTTCGCAGCCCGGCATGGTGTCGGGGCAGATCAGGGCAGTGGGGTAATGACGCCCGGCATGTGCCGTGAATAGCTTGTCGAAGGTTCGGAAGTCGGAATAGCACCAGCCGCCGATGACCGCGTAACGCATATCTTTTTGACCTCTTTTTCAATGCCGCGCAGATCGACTAGATCGGCATCGGTCAGGGCTTTGGAATCCGTCACCAACAGCCCGTGCCGGTCGAGGTAGGATTGACCCTTGGTTTCGATCACGTGCTGCATGTAAGCGTACAACAGGTGGCGCAGGCGATCGATCTGCCGTTCGCGGGCGTCGATCGTGTGTTTCAGCATTTTGACTTCATTGCCAGCAAGCTGCATGGGTGGATCGGGGCGACCGAAGCCGCCCCGCCTTCTGTTACTGTTGCGGGTTCAGGATGCCATGGTGCGCCGGGAAGCCCGGGTTACCAAGGGATGCAGTCGGGCTGCCCACGCCCGCAGCACCGAAGGACGGCATTCCAGCCGGGGCACCCATCGGCATACCGCCCGGTGCGCCCATTGCAGGCTGCGTAAAACCCGGCTGCGGCTGCTGCGGCTGCTGGAAGCCCGGCATACCCGTACCCGGCTGCTGCACTTGACCGCCCATACCGGGCAGACCGGCACCGGGCATACCCACGCCAGCGGGCGGCTGCGGGGCGCTGCCGATCGGCATCGCGCCGGGCGGCAACTGTGCCGGGGCGGCATGGTTCGCAAACAGGGCCTGCGGGTCAACACTGCCGACGATTTCCGGCCCGTGGGCGATCAGGCGCACAACGGTCGGGTTCAGGTAAATCCCGGCGTTGCCGTCAGTCAGACCGTTGATCGCAGCCGATCCGGCCACGTCCACATAATACCCGCGCTTGATCTGGTCGAGGGGGATTTGGGCATTCGCAGCGGCAGCCGACGCGGCCATGATATCGATCGACGTGCTGAACCAGAACACAAAGCAACCAACCGTATTTTGGTTGACCTGACCGCGCTGGTTCGGTTTGTCACCGTCGCTGATCTTGCCGCTGAACCCGTCAAGGGTCTGCAGCCAATTGACGACTTTCTGCGCCACATGCGGGGCGGTCTTGGCGTATTCGTTGTACGCAAACCCGGCGATCCCTTGAATCAGCGGAACGACGCCCGGGTCATCCTTGCGGATCGCCAGACCGAATTCGTAACGCTGGTTTTCCGGCGCGATCGGGCGGTTTTGGTTGTCTTTGTCGCGCTTGGTCTGCAGGTCGCCGCTGACAAAGCGACCGACGGGTGTGAAGAATTGGTGTTTTTCGGCCATGTGGTCATTCCCCAAAAACTTGCCGCGCCAGCTTTTCGGCAGCGGTCGGTTTGGATTTGCGTGCCTTGGCTTTCTTCCCGGTCGGCACTTGCCGGAAGCCTTTACCGTTGCGCGCCGATGCGGCTGCAACAATCTTGTCTAGCAGGCGATCCGCCTGTTTTGGGGTGCGGTCAGTCATCGGCGCGCAACGGTTCGGGAAGCGGGTGGATCAGAAGGGGCAGCGAACTGATCGCGTCATTCATGGTCGTGAATGCGTGCATGTTGTTCAGGGACGGTGCCATACTGGGATGGTGCCCGGCTTCATGGACCGTGACCAGATAACCGGTGGCGCACACTTCGATCACAATGCGGGTCGGTTGTGTCATGTCACACCTGCGTCATTTTGGTTGCAGCCTTCACAGCCCACATAGCGCCTTCTTCAACGGCGGTCTGCGCCAGTGCTTTAAGGCGGCGGCGTTCAATCATGCACTTGGCAACACCGGGGTCGCTGTCCATGTTGGCATGATGATCGTGGATTTCTTCGATCAGATCGATCAGATCGGCAGCCGCACGCTTGATTTTACCAACGGTGTCGTCTGCCGATGGGTTGAAGTTGATACCGACGCGGTATTCACCTTTCGTCATTTTTTCTTTCCTTCACCAAATAGGGCACCGATTGCCCGGCTGTCGTATGGTGCCAGCTTATAGCCGACGGTCGGGGTTTCGGACAGTTTGGCAACCAGTAGCGGGTTCGCCCCGCGCCG
>JACCDR010856267.1_pt1 | contig 41190 bp, 29 predicted proteins | sample 7446431 | NCBI WGS metagenome assembly JACCDR01 (sample SAMN15323443, study PRJNA562643) | freshwater metagenome | isolation source: river surface water | place: USA:Blue River Watershed | collected 2017-08-17
CCAGCCAATTGAGGTGTAAGCATTAGATAATCCTCGCCTTCAATTATAAAGGTGGGTGTTAATTGAGTTAAAATCTTATCTTTATTTTCTTCAAGTTTTTTGAGTGGAACAACTACCGTGGTCTGCAAAGAATCTAGCAATTTAGTTTGAATGTCCAAGAGTAAAGGGTACTCTTTTTTGCTCTGTGAGTTTTTATTTTGGTAAATTGTAAACTGTGTCATTTAGAAGTTCCGAAGGCCATCGCTAAAAGCTCCGTTTTCATCTACAGACTTATTGTAAGCTGCTATGGCGTTTTTGTTCTGCTCTAGCCATTGCTGTGCTTGTTTAGTTTTTAGTTGGTTTGTAAGTGCTTGCTCTAAAGTGGCAGAGAGGTTTATGTCTAAGTCTCTCGCTTTTTTCAGTAAGTCACTGTTTATGCTAAGGTTTGTTGGTTTTTTAGGCGCGTTTTGGTCGTAAAGTGCAATCATGTGTTGTCTCCGCTCAGTGCATACGTATATCTTATGCGCATGCAGGGTGTGAGCCAAATGCGCATAAAGCAAGTTTAATAAATAAGGTTTAATTGCGCGCAGCCGCAATCAAACCGACTTGTTGAACAAGCCCGGTGATGACCGAAGAGATGAGCGGCGGTGTTTGTATATGGGAATGAGGCAAAATACCTCTAAATTAGCGGGTTAATGCAATGCTATCTTGAGGAGATAAACGGGCAAGTAGATTGCCCCAATAAGCAAGAGGACTACCGTCACATTAATCGCCAATTTCAGTTTTTTATACAGTGACAGGTTTTGTTTTTTAAGGACTTTCCCCTGGTTGATGATGCCAGATATTTTTTGAAATACGGTATTGCCGAATCCCCGTCTATCCTCTGGTGTGTTCGGTACAATCATGCCGCGCATAAGTAACTGATAGAAAAAATTAAAAGCTCTGCCCAGAATATTCATGGGTCTTTCGACGTCACACATTAAAATCAAACGGTGTTGATCAGTTTCATTTTTTGCGAAGTGTACATAGGTTTCATCAAATACAAATGCCTGGCCATCTCGCCAGCTCATGGCTTGGTTGTCGACATTGATGTAACAACTGTCTTGGTTGGGTGTGACAAGGCCCAGGTGATAGCGCAGCGAGCAGGCGAAAGGGTCTAGGTGGCGACTCAGCTCACCGCCGGGGGGCAAAACAGAAAACAAAGCACCGTTCACTGTCTTGAGTTGTTCTAATAACGCAGTCGTTTTGGGGCACAATCGCCGCGCTGAAGCGTGCGTATAACCATACCAATTTAAATAAAACTTACTCCAGCCACGCTTAAAAAATGTTTGAAATCCAATATCGTAATAAGACGATGAATTTGGGTTGATGGTCTTATCAAACTCGCCGGAAGCGAGTAACGCCTTGGCTTCGTCGGCGATCACCGGCCAATTGTCTTGTAGGATTTTAAGCTCAGTAAATTGATCGGCCGATACAAAGGGCTTTTTGGCGGATTTATGGGTATTCAAATACAAAAAACAGTTAAAGGGCGCAAAAACCGGCCAGCCCTTGCGGGTGTACTCCGTAAAAGAAGCATAGCGTACATTTCCCCTGAGATGAAATATGTACGCGATAGACAGGCCGTAACAAACGGCTAAAAAAATAATAATAGTCAGCATGGGCTGCTCTCGAAAAATATAGAGGATGGCGTTGCGATTTTACTGAACTAGATTTTACTGAACTAAAAAGTCAGTATTTTAATTCGGGACTCGTGTTAAGAAGCTACTTAACGCTTTTTTAGCGTCGACGGGAGTTTTGTCTCTGTGCTGCAATCTACTGTGACGCAATTTACTGTGCTGCCTTTGGTGCGTCAAGCCTCGTGCTGGTGCGGCGCTTTGGGGGCTGGTGTGCTGGGGGGCGATGGTGGGTATTTTTTGGCGAATGGGTAAAAGCCCTTTAGACTGCGCAACTTTGCTGTTTGTGTAGGCCCGTCTATGCCCCCTAAACACCCCCAAAACGATCGCCATTTTGAAGGCTTGAGCCAGCGGTTTTCGCGCAATATTTACGACACGCTAAAGGGCCAGCTACGGCTGCGGGTGTTGGAGCGGGATTTTACAGCCTATTGTGCTGCGCGGCAGCGGGGGTTAAAGGGGTGCACTGTGTTGGATTTGGGCGCAGGTCAGGGCCAATTCAGTTTGTGGTTAGCGCAGCAGGGCGCAGAGGTTACCTTAAATGATGCAAGTGGCGAGCAACTCGACAGGGCGCGCAAGGCCTTTGAGCGCGCCACCTTGGCGGCAAGCTGGCTACCGGTGGATCTGTGGTCTTTACCTGCGGCCTTAGAGGGGCGGCAGTTTGATGGCGTCTGTTGTCATGCGGTACTGGAATGGCTGGAGCAGCCCGATTTGCTTTACCCCCATTTGGCTCGCTGGGTGGCGCCGGGTGGCTTTTTGTCCTTGTTGGTATACAACCAGCATGGCTTGGTGTTTAAAAACCTGTTGCGCGCCAACTATAAAAAAATTCAGAAAAACGATTGGCGCGGCCAAAAAGGCAGCCTCACCCCACAAAACCCGATAGTGCCCGAGACGATTCCGCCGCGCTTACAGTCGTTAGGGTTTGATTGGGTGTGCCACAGTGGGGTGCGGGTTTTTCATGATTACATTCTGGAGCCTCACCTGGCGGAAAAGGATCCTGAGGCAGTGCTTGCGATTGAGCTCGCCCTATCGCAGCAGGCGCCTTATCGCGACCTGGGCCGTTATATTCATTTTTTATTTCAACGCCGCGCGGCCTAACCTGTGGTCTTGGCGTTTGGCCGGATTACATAACATCTTCAAAAAACCAAGCAGCCAGCGCATGGCGGCCGGGCACGCCGGCTTTTTTATAAAGGTTGGAGGCTTGCTGGCGCACGGTTTTTTCCTGGGTCTCGCGCAGACTTGCGATTTCGCTCAGGCTTAACCCCTTAAGCAGTAGCCAAGCCACTTCCTGTTCACTTTTGGTGAGCTGCCAGTTATCCAGGTGCGTTTGGATGTGATCGCGTAGCCTAGGTGGCTGAGGGTTTGCACTTGAGCCGTCACTTGCATTGATTGTACTGGTGGCTGAGGCAGCTGGCACGGCGCTGATCGCGAGTTCGGCGCGCAAGGCAGCGAGGTTCTGCTGTTGTTGCCACAGGTTATTAAAGAGGAGCCCAAGCCCCATCAAGCACAGCAGCAATATCACCCCCTCTTGCAGCAAATGGCTGAGGCTGGCGCCTTCTCGCCAGTCGATGGCGAGATCGCCAAGGCTGAGCAGAACTAAGCAGAGCAGAATGGCGATCACGGCGGTTTTGTAGCGCGCAATCTGAATACGGGACATGTGTACCTCGGTGACTGGGTCTGATGTGAGCGATTGTAGCCGCTGTAACGGCTTATAGGGCTTGGGTGGGATGGAGCTTCGGTTAGTTTACGCCATACTCAGTGCACCTTGCTTGGCCTTTGGCCGGCTAGGGTAACCCCTTCGAAATCGCAACCTGGGATTGATTATGCATAGGTTAATGAATGACGGCATGCCCTGGCGAACGACGCGCCTGCTGGGCTGCCCCTGTGTTCTGCTGACGGGTGTTCTGCTGGCGGGCTGCTCGTCTATCGGCGCCAAGCCGTATCAGCGCGGCGTTTTGGCAAAGCCTGCCATGCAGCTGGATCATCATGCGCTGTCGCGCAGCTTTGATGACCATATTTACTTCAGTAAAGAGGCCAGTAGCGGCGGGGCCGGTTTTGGCGGAGGGGGCTGCGGATGCAATTAACCTATCAAACACCTCAGCAGGCGGCGGCTTCCGCTGAATCCTGCCAAACGGGCACTGGCCGCCTGGGGCGCCTCAAGGCCGCAACCGAGACCTTATTGCGCTGCACGGCCCCTGCCGTTTTGGCGATGACGGGCTTAGCTCAGGCCAATGATGCGACAGATCCTCGGGAAAAAACCTGGGATATCGATACCTCGGTGCTTTATTACAGCGAAGCTGACCGGGTCAGCGCGGCTGAGCCTGTGATCAGCGCGACCAAAAAGCTGAGCGGTGAGCGCTTTTGGAATCTGAAACTCGTGGTGGACAGCCTCACAGGCTCGACCCCCAATGGCGCTGCGCCAAGTGATAGCCCGCAAAGTTTTACCTCACCCTCGGGTAGGGGAACTTATGAGGCTCAGGCCGGCGACATCCCCTTGGATTCGTATTTTCGCGAAACCGCGCGGGTGGCTTTGAGCACCCAGTATACGGCGCCCCTTAGTGACAACCTCAAAGCAACGGGTGGTATCGCCTTTTCAACCGAGCACGACTACCGCTCATTGGGGCTCAACGCCAATCTGGCGCGGGACTTTAATCAGCACAATACGACGCTGTCTGTGGGTTTTGCCTACGCGAGCGACGCCATCACGCCAGAAGGCGGCGTGCCAAAACCCTTAGGGTTGATGGGCGCCAAGGGTGAAGCCGACGATACCAAAACGGTCACCGATGTTTTGATTGGCGTGACGCAGGTTCTGTCGCCTACCTGGCTTTTGCAGGCGAATTACTCGTTGAGCCAGCAGCAAGGCTATTTGACGGACCCGTATAAAATCGTCAGCCTGCTCGAGACGGATGGCAGACCCTATGAGTACCGTTACGAGTCGCGGCCTGATGATCGTACCAAACAAAGCCTGTTTTTACTGAGTAAATCACACCATGCCAAATCGCAGGTGCTGACCTTAAGTTACCGGTTTCATACCGATGACTGGGGTATTGATAGCCATACAGTCGATGGGCTTTATCATTGGCAGCTGAATGCACGCCATTCGATCGAGCCGCACCTGCGCCTCTATCAGCAGTCGGCAGCCGATTTTTACACACAAGGTTTGAGCCGCTTTAACCCCTTGCCGACCTTCATGAGTGCCGATAGCCGCCTCGGCGAGTTTACGGCAGTGACCCTTGGAGCCCAGTATGGGTATCACCTGAGTGAGGACTCACAATTCCATCTGCGGCTAGAGTGGTATCAGCAGGCGGGTCAGGAATCCTCGCTGCCGGGTGACCTCGATAAACGCTACGACGTCTACCCGGATCTTGACGCGATGATTGTTCAAGTCGGTTATTCTTTCGCGTTTTAAGGGTTGGCCCCGCAAGGGGCCTGAGGTGTGGCCTTGTGTCCTCCGTCTTGTCTGCGCAAACCGTGACCTTCTCTCGCCGCCATAACCTATTGGTGGCGCGGTTTACTGCCATGGCGGCACCCTGCGAGATACTGTGCCGTATAGAGCATTTTGATGGTGCAGACGATGGTGGCCGCACTGAGTACCTCGACACCTTTGCCGAGATGGCGAGGTGCATGGCCGCCGAAGTCTGGCGTATCGAAGCCAAGTGGAGCCGTTATCGCGAGGACAGCGTCATCGCCGCCTTGCATCGCACAGCCGGCAAGCCCTTCCTGCTGGATGATGAAACCCGCGACCTGATTCACTACGCCAAGCTGCTCTACGAAAACAGCGAAGGGTTGTTTGATATCACCACGGGTGCTCTGCGGGATATTTGGCATTTTCACCGTAAACATCAGCCCAACTGTTTGCCAGACCCCAAACAGATTAAGGCAGCACTGGCTCTGATCGGCTTTGACAAGCTGGTTTTACACGGCAATGAACTGACGTTGGCCCCCGGTATGCGCTTGGATCTTGGCGGGCTGGGTAAAGAGTACGCCGCCGACAGCGCCCTGCGTTGCCTTCGCCTGCAAGGCAAGGCGTTACCCCCGCTGTTAATCAACTTGGGTGGCGATTTACTGGCCTCGCCATCCAAGGATCAACCCTGGCAGATTGGCATTCGCGAAACCAGTGGCAGAGGTAAGGCTCCGGCGGTCATGTCCTTAACGGAGGGTGCTCTGACCACGAGTGGCACCCTGGAGCGCAGCTGGGTGTTTGATGGCAAGCGTTATAGCCATCTGCTGGACCCTCGCACCGGCTGGCCCATCCCATCACCGCCCACCACTGTAACGGTCGCAGCGCCACATTGTTTGGAGGCCGGCGCCTTGTCGACGTGGATTTGCCTGCAAGGCGAGGCAGCCGAGGCGTTCGCCGCCGCAGAAGCGATTCCCTGCTGGATCTACCGCCAAGACACTTAGCGACACCCCGCCTGGCGCTCATCGGGTTCATCGCAAGCGGCTTGATTCTGCTGGGTCACAAAAACGCCATGGATCATTCAAAGAACCTTCACCCCTCTCGGCTAGGCTTTTCGCCCGAATGAAGGGCCCGCGTTTGAGGGCATCCCCGGTGTTGAGAGAGGAGTGGAGAGCGAAATGAAATTGATCAGTTCGGGTATTGTTGTTTTGTTGAGTGTTTTTGGGGGGCAGTCGCTCCAGGCGGGAGATTTTGCAAAGCTGGATAAGGCCGTGCCCAAAACGCCGGATGTGGTCGCGATTGCGCCGGTATTTGATTTTGACGGAGACGGTTGCTTGCCGAGTGCTGGAATCAGTCGCGACGGCGAGCAAAATGGCGGACTCAAGCCTACCGGGAGCTTGACGGGAGAGTGTCGCGCGTCAAATTTCCTCGATAGCTCCAATACTGTGCATCGCCACGCCTGCCTGACGTCAGGCACGGCGACTTACTGCGGGCATTTTTATGCACTTTATTTCAAAAAGGACCAGATCATTAGCGGCATTCAAAGCGGTCATCGCCACGATTGGGAGTACGCGGCAGTTTGGACCACTAATGGCCTGATCACCCACGGCAGTTTCAGCGCCCACGGCAACCTGACCACTCGCGCGTTGGCGCAATTGCCCTTGATGAATGGCCGCATGAAAGTGGTCTATCACAAGGATGGCATCAGCACTCACGCCTTTCGTTTTGCCGGTGCTAATGAAGTGGCTGAAAACCCCTACGGAACATTTGTGACGCCCGACATCGTTAGCTGGTACGAATTGCAGGGTGACGGCCTGGATAACACCCTGATGCGCGCCTTGTTAAATGCCTTTGACTATGGTTCGGCTAACCTCCCGCTGCGCGATGACAGTTTTCTTGTCAATCTCAACCGCTTTAAACCAGCGACTTACCCCACCTTTAACGCTGCGAGCACCGCTAAACCGAAATAGTACGGTTAAACCGAAATAGCACTGATCCACGCAGGAAGGGCTAAGCGCCCGCCCTGTGAAACCCATAACGCTGTTGGGCTTGTCTGGCTGAGCAAGGTATACTGCCCGCCCTTTTTTGTGACACAGGACACTCAGCGATATGGCGTTGATACGGCTTTCGGGTGGCGCGCTGCGTTTTGCAGCCTGGCCTTGGTGGGTGTTGGGTATTCTCAGTGTGGCGGCTTTTCAGGCGGAGGCCCGAGTGATGGTGGTCCCGAAGCCGCCGGAGATAAAAGCTCAAGCCTATATTCTGGTGGATGCGCTGACCGGCAATGTGCTGGTTGAGCACCAAGCCGACCTGCGTGTGCCGCCTGCCAGCCTCACCAAGATTATGACGAGCTACATCGTGACCGAAGGCTTGGAGCGCGGCGAGCTGGGTGAGCAGGATCTGGTTTATATCAGCGACGATGCCTGGCAGCGTGGCGGTACCAAAAGCGGTGGCTCCACCATGTTTTTGAAGCCTCGCACCCAAGTGGCCGTTTTGGATTTGTTGCGCGGTGTGATTATTCAATCGGGTAATGATGCGTCGATTGCGCTGGCTGAACATATGGCGGGCACCGAGGAGGCTTTTGCGCAACTGATGAACAAAACAGCGGCAGGCCTTGGCATGCGCGATTCGCATTTCATGAATGCCACGGGTCTTCCTGACCCTAATCACTACACCACAGCGCGCGACCTCGCCATTTTGGCGCGCGCGACCGTCTACGATCACCCCGCGCATTACAGCCTTCATGCTGAAAAAGAATTTACCTATAACGGCATTCGCCAGCCCAATCGCAACAGTTTGTTGTTTCGCGATAGCACCGTCGATGGTTTGAAAACCGGCCATACCGAAGAAGCCGGTTATTGTTTGGTCGCCACGGCGGAACGCGAGGGGATGCGGCTGATTTCGGTAGTCTTGGGTGCGCCTTCCATGGCGATACGCGCCGCCGAGTCCCAGAAGTTGCTCAATTACGGCTTTCGGTTTTACATTACCCACAACTTGCTAAAAGGTGGCCAGCCACTGCAAACGGCAAAAGTCTGGAAGGGGCTTAACGATAAGGTCGATGCCGGCATTTTGCAGGACCTGACACTGACAGTGGCGCGCGGCACTGAAAAGGATTTAACCATTGACGGTCAATTGTTGCCGGTGATTGAGGCCCCGTTGCAGCAGGGTGACCGGGTCGGCCGGTTTACCGTCAAAAATGGCGATAAGCTTGTGTATGAAGGTGACTTGGTTGCACTCCATGCTGTGGGTGAGGCCGGTTTCTTTGCAAAACTTTGGGATAGCCTGTTGCTCTTGATTCAGGGGGTATTGCAGTAATGACTGAGGCGACGCCCCCCCGTATCGAATTTCCCTGTTCGCCCTATCCCATCAAAGTGATTGGACGCATGAGTGAGGATTTCGCCGAGCGTGTGCTGACGTGTATTGCTCAGCACGCGGACTTAGCTGGCCTCCCAGGTGCTACGGTGCCAAGCCGGGAGGGGCGTTTTGTCGCCATGACAGTGCCGATAGTGGCGACAGGCGAAGCCCAACTGCAAGCCATGCACCGCGATCTGCTGGCGGTCGCTGGCGTCAAATTGGTGATCTAGCCGATGGGCCAAGCCGCGCCGGCCTGCGCTGCCCCCCGACCTTGGTGCTGGCGGCAGCTGGGCCTCGTCGACTATGAGAACGCCTGGGCCAAGATGCGCTCTTTTACGGATGAGCGCCAATCGGGCCAGTCTGATCAGGTCTGGTTGTTGCAGCACCCAGCGATTTATACCCAAGGTCAGGCGGGGCGAGCGGAGCATCTGCTTGGCCCCTTGCCACATCCGCTGTTCGCATCAGACAGGGGCGGGCAGGTGACCTTTCATGGCCCCGGTCAATGGGTGATTTACCCGCTGCTGGATCTCAAAGCCCGGAGCCTCGGTGTGCGCCAGGCGGTAGAGCAACTGGAGCAGCTGGTGGTTCGGGTGGCGGCGCGCTTTGCTGTGCCGGCAGCGGGTGATCGCGCAGCCCCCGGCGTTTATGTGGCGGGCAAAAAACTCGCGTCGCTCGGTTTGCGTGTACGCCGTGGTTGTTCGTATCACGGTGTGGCCTTGAACGTCGATATGGACTTGGCCCCCTTCGCGGCCATAAACCCCTGTGGCTACGCGGGCCTTGAAATGACCACACTCTGGGCGCAGTTGCCGAGCCATAGCCCCTGGCTGCAAGCCCGCTCAACCTTTCAAGCCGCGGTCGCTGAGGCGATACTGGCTGAGCTTGAGGCTTGGCTGGGCCCGGCTTCGCAGGCGAAGGTGTGATCGCTTTGGCCGCGCTGAAACGAATAAAGCCCGTTTTTACGATTGATTTGGCCGCAAAGCGGCACTTGATTTGGCCGCAAAGCGGCACTGAGACTTGGCATGACACCTGACGATAGCCCCAACCGATTTCTGCGCGAGCCAGACGCCGCCGCTGCCTCTTCGGCGACAGCCGGCCCAGACCTTGAACAAGAGCCGGTGCGCCGAACAGCGCCTGCTGTGGCCGGCGAAAAATTGCGCGATGCCGACAAACTGGCCTTGATCCCGGTCAAAGTCATCGCAACGGATGCGCCGCTGCGCAAGCCCGACTGGATTCGCATCAAGGTTCCCGCCAGCCCCGAGGTGGCGCGGATCAAGTCCTTGCTGCGCGCCAACCGTTTGGCGACCGTGTGTGAAGAGGCCAATTGCCCCAATTTGTCGGAGTGTTTCAGCGGCGGCACGGCCACTTTTATGATCATGGGCGACATCTGTACCCGCCGCTGCCCCTTTTGTGATGTGGGCCACGGCAAACCGAAACCGCTGGACGCCGACGAGCCCGCCAATCTCGCCAAGGCGATTGCGGAGCTTGGGCTCAAGTATGTGGTGATCACCTCGGTGGATCGCGATGATCTGCGCGATGGCGGTGCCCAGCATTTTGCCGATTGCATTCGCGAGGCGAGGTTAAAGAGCCCGTCGCTTGAAGTGGAAATCTTGACACCGGACTTTCGCGGTCGCATGGATATCGCGCTGGCGATTCTCGCGGCAGAACCCCCAAACGTGTTTAACCACAACTTGGAAACCGTCCCTCGCTTGTATTCAGAAGCGCGTCCGGGCGCGCATTTTGGCTGGTCACTCAGCTTGCTCAAACGTTACAAGGCCCTAAGGCCGGAGGTTTTGACCAAATCGGGTTTGATGCTGGGGCTTGGTGAAACCTTGGATGAAGTGCGCGAAACCCTGGTCGCCATGCGTGAACACCATATCGACATGCTCACCCTCGGCCAGTATCTCGCCCCGTCTAAAGACCATTTGCCGGTCAAACGCTATGTGACGCCCGAGGAATTCGACACCCTGGCAGCCGAAGCCCGTGCACTGGGTTTTGTACATGTCGCCTCAGGCCCCTTGGTGCGGTCTTCGTACCATGCCGATCAGCAGGCGCATGGCAAGGTGGTGCGCTAACCGATGGATGAGGCCCGGGTGCAGGCTGAACTGGGTCAAGACGCTGCCCTGCAGGAGCGGCTATTTACGGCCAGGGCGGTGTTCCACGCGGGTCGCGACTGGTTTAGCTGGTGCCAGTCGCAAGCCGGAGAAGGGCTTATCCTCACGCCCAACCACCGCTTGGCCCGTGCGCATCAGGCGGCGTTTGGCGAGCTCGCTGCCCTGCAAGCGGGAGGCTCGGCCGTTTGGCAGCCCTTGGCCTGCGAGGCTTTGTCGAGTTTTCAAGCCGCGCTCTGGCGCAGACTTCAGTGGCAAGTGCCTGCCGACGACTGGCCTGAGCTGGCGCTGACGCGACTGGATGCCCTGGCAGCCCAGAGCCTTTGGCTGCCGATTCTTGCCGAAGACGGTTGTGAAGCCCTCTTGGCCGAAGTCGTCGCCGCCCATGAATCCCTCTGCCTCTGGGACCTGTCATTGACCCAGTCGGCCTGGCACAGCGATGCGCTCAGTGCTTTTTTGCGCTGGCGCGACCGTTATTTGGCGGAACTCACTCAGCGTCAGGCGCAAGATGAAGCCCAGCAGCAAGCTGCGTTGACCCGTTGGCTCACCCAGTCGGCTCAGACGCAGCACTCGCGGCGCCCTCTGCCCGCTAAATGGCTACCCGACTGGGTAGTCTGCCAGGGTTTTGACAGCCTATCGCCGCCCTTGCTGGCGTTTTTCTCGGGGCTAAAAGCGGCGGGCGTTGAGCTGTTTTGGCATCAACTGGCGGCCCAAGCCCCCGACGTGCGCCGTTATGCCTTTGCCGATGCCAAAGCAGAATTGCGCGCAGCCGTCGCCTTTGCACGCCAAGAAGCGGAAGCTGGACGGCGTACAGCGCTTGTTGTACCCGATTTGTCGGTGCGCTTGGATGAGGTGGAGGCCGCACTCGCCGAGGCCTTTGACCCCGAGTCGATTGAGCGCCCTGAGCACGATAAGGTGTCTTTTGGCCGCTGGAATCTGTCTGCGCCGCGCCGCCTCGATCAGATGCCGCTCATTACCTTGGCGATCAACCTCTTGGCACTCGACCCGTCGGCGCAATCGCTGGATGCCTGGCGCGCGCGGCTCCTATCGCCTTATCTGGGTAAACCCTCAGAGTTCATGGCGTGGGAGGCCTATCTCGCACGCCTTGCCACCCGCCGTTACCGTTTAACGGCCGCAGGCCTGCTCGCCCAATTGACGCGCGATATTGACGCCCGCGAGGCCGCAGGCTTTGATGGGCAAGAGGCCACCGCCAAAGCCCCGGTGGCTTGGCTGGCGTGGCGCGATCGTTTGACCGCGCGCCTTGCTCTGACGCGGCCGGGCCGCCAGATTTTTAGCCGATGGATACCGCAGTTTGAAGCCGAACTCGCCGCCTGGGGCTGGCCCGGCGAGCGCAGCCTCAACTCCTTGGAATTTCAGCAGTTGGCCGCGTGGCAAACAGCCGTGGCGCGGCTTGGGGACGGAGGCGCCGAGCTGGATCGGCGAGGCCCGCTGACCGCGAGTGAGGCACTCGGCTATTGGCGGCTGGCGTTAGCCCAGCCATTTCACCGCCAAACGCCGGATGCCGCATTGCAAGTGCTGGGGGTACTCGAAGCCGCCGGCCAGCGTTTTGATAGCCTCTGGTGGATCGGGCTCGATAACCGCAACTGGCCGCCATCGCCATCGCCCAACCCTTGGCTGCCGGTCCCGTTTCAACACGTGCACGCACTACCCAAAGCCAGTGCCGCACTGGAGCGCGAGCGGGCTGCCTTGCTGACAGCCAATCTCTTGGCCGCTGCCGAGCGGGTCATAGTGAGTCACCCTTTGCAGTCAGAGGGCGAGCCACTGGTGCCCAGCCCCTTGATCGAGGCCATAGCCCCTGGAAAGGTCGTAGCCCCTGGAGAGGCCATAGCCCCTGGAAATGCGGCTAGCGAATTGCCGCTTGAAGCCTTCGGCACAGGCTCGCCGGATTTGCCGCTGATCGCTTTGGAGCCGCTGAATGAAAGCCCCTCAGCCCTTGTGGCCGAGGTCGATGGCGAGGTGCCGCGCGCGAAAGGCGGCGCGGCTGTCTTGGCGGCACAAGCCAAATGCCCGTTTCAGGCCTTTGCGCGGTTTCGGTTGGCGGCTAAACGGCTGGAACCACTGGCGCCAGGCATCAGCCCGCTACTGCGTGGCCAATGGGCGCACGCGGCACTGGAATACCTCTGGCGTAGCTGGCGCACTCAGGCTCGCCTCAGCGCACTGAGTCACGATGCGCGCGCGGAGGCCATAGCCGCCGCCATAGACGCAGCCGTTGAGGCGCTACCGCCCAGTGCCCCCGTGCCCGATGGCTGGGTGGCGATAGAGAAACGGCTGCTGCATGCCCGCCTTGAAGGCTTGGTTCAGTGCGAATTGGCGCGGCCAGCGTTTGAGGTGGTCGACCTCGAGGCGCCCTTCGTGGCCGAACTTGGCGGCCTGCGTCTCGATTTGCGCCTCGACCGGTTAGACCGTTTACTCACCACCGATCAACAGGCCATCATCGATTACAAAACCGGGCGTTTTACCGTTAAAAACTGGCATCCACCCCGTATTCGCGAACCCCAGTTGCCGCTGTATGCAGCCTGCCAGCCCAATTTAGGGGCTGTGATACTGGGCTCTTTGCAACGCGACAATTTGGGGTTTGTGGGCTTGGCCGCAACCGGCGAGGATTTTGCCCAAGTGAAGCCGGTGACCTTGGGGCAAGACAAAGCCGATGCGCGATCAGAAGAACACCTCTATGCCGAGAGTTTGCCCGCGCTGCAAGCGCGCTGGCGGGAGCATTTAACCCGCACCGCCGAAGCCTTTGTCGCCGGCGTGGCGAGTCGCGACCCCTTGAAAGGCGCCTGTCAAACCTGTGAATTCAGCGCCCTGTGCCGTGTGGCGGAAGAGGCTTTAGTGGACGATGACGAGGCAGAGGACGATGCGGCAAGCGAGGGACTGCATGACGACTAACCCGACTCTGCTGCCGAGCCCTGCGGATCAGGCTGAGCGCGATGCTGCGCTCGACCCTAGCCGCAGCTTTATCTGTGTGGCACCCGCCGGCAGCGGCAAAACGGAGTTGCTGACGCAGCGCTTTTTAGGGTTGCTTGCACAGGTGCCAAGCCCGGAATCCATACTGGCGATCACCTTCACCCGCAAGGCCGCCGCCGAAATGCAAGCGCGCATAGTGAGTGCGCTGGAGGCCGCCGAGGGCCCTTGCCCAGATAGCCCGCAAGCGGCTAAACGCTGGGCGCTGGCTCGTGCCGCCTTGGCCGCAGACAAGGCTCGCGGTTGGGGTTTGCGTCAACACCCGGCGCGCCTGTTGATTCGCACCTTCGACAGTTTCAGCAGCCGCCTCGTGAAAGCGCTGCCGCTATCGGCCGGTGCCCTAAGTCACCAATCGCTAGCGACTGATCCTGACGGGCTTTACCGCGCTGCAATCGACAGTCTGATCGAAGACATGACCACAGCTGGGCAGGAAAACCCGGCCTTGCTGGCACTGCTTTACCACCTGGATAACCAGTACGAGCGCTTAGTGGCGCTGCTGACCGAGCTGCTGCGTGTGCGCAATCACTGGCTGCCGGTGGTGATGGCGCACTCGGGGGATTCTGACCGCGTGCGCGAGCAGTTGGAGCAGACGCTGAGCGATCTGCGCCGACGGGAACTTGACCAATTGGCCGAGCTGCTCGTGACCGGTGGTTACGAGCCCTTGTTAGAAATTTGGCAATTTGCCCAGTCGTTTGGGGCTTATGCAGGCCCTAAAGTCTCGAGTGCCAATGAATGGCCAGAGACCGACCCCAACAACCTCGATGCCATGAACGAATGGCAAGCCTTTTGTGGCTGGCTGCTGACGCAAAGCGGCGGTTTTCGTAAGCGCTTTACCGTTCGGGAGGGCGTGCCTGCGAAGGCCGAGGGCATTAAACCGGCCGAGCTCAAAGCCATCAAAGCCAAGCTCGAGGAGCAAGTCAGCCAGCTCGCCGCAGACCCTGCTGCCGAAGCCTGCGTGCGGGCGGTTCGAGACCTGCCGTATGGCCAGTATCCGGACTCGGCTTGGCGCGCCTTGTCGTCGTTGATTAGCCTCTTGCCGACCCTGGTCGCCCACCTGAAGTGGGTATTTGCCGCGCGCAATCAGGTGGATTACACCGAAATGAGCCTGCGTGCCTTGGAGGCCTTTGGCGACGAAGCCGCCCCCACCGACTTGGCACTGGCGCTGGATGCCAAATTTCAGCACTTGCTGGTCGACGAATTTCAAGACAGTGCCGATGGCCAGGTGGACTTGATCAACCGCTTAACCCAGGGCTGGCAAAGTGGTGATGGGCGCACCCTCTTTTGCGTGGGCGATGCTATGCAGAGTATCTATGCCTTTCGCGAGGCCAAGGTCGGGCTCTTTTTGCAGGCGCTCGCCGGGCAAGGCGTTTTGGCGCGGCTCCACCTGACGCCGCTTCGGCTCACGACCAATTTCCGCTCCCGCCCGACCCTTATCGACTGGAGTAATAGCCTGTTTGCGGCGGCCTTTCCGGCGCAAACCGATATTGATTTGGGCGCTGTACCCTTTGAGGCGGCCATACCCTTTCGCGATGCGGGCGGCGAGCCGGTGCGGCTGCAGTTTTTTCATGGCGAGGCGGCGCAAGCGGCTGAAGCCAGCTGGGTGCGAGAACAGATCCAAGCCGTGCAGGCGACCCACCCGGAGTACCGTATAGCGGTGCTGGGGCGCGACCGATCGGTGCTGAAGCCCCTGGCGCAGGCCTTGACGGCGGCGGGCCTGCGCTATCAAGCGGTGGATATGATCCCGCTGGCGGCTTTGCCCTGGGTTCAGGATGCGCTCAGCCTGACTCGCGCCTATCTGGCGCCAAGCGATAGCATCGCTTGGCTTGCGCTGTTGCGTGCGCCCTGGTGTGGCTTGCGACTCGCCTCCTTATTAGAACTGCGGGCCTGCCCAGGTGCCACCCTTTGGCAACAGGCCGACCATGCCCTGAGTCAACGACTGTTGCCAGAGGATGAGCAAACGCGTTTATTGCAAGTGATGCAGGCCATGCAGAGGAGCTGGGCAGCGCGTGGTCGCTTACCTTTCCACCGGGCGCTTTTGGCTTTGTGGCGGCGTCTTGGCGGCTTTGATTGGCTGGCGGAATCGGCGCGCCGCGACATTCAGCGGTTTTTTGATGTGCTGTCGGCAGAGACCGAGAGCGGCCTGCTCGAAGACCCGGCGCGCTTGGATCGATTGGTGACGACCCTCTATGCCGAGCCCGATAGCCAAGCGTCAGACCGGCTGCAAATTATGACCATGCACAAATCCAAGGGCTTGGAGTTTGATGTGGTGTTTTTGGTGGGCCTTGCCAAAGGCGCGCGCCAGTCGGACCAGTCGTTGATGCGTTACCAACCTTGGCTCGGCGCCAAGTCCCGCGCTCAGGGCTGGCTGATGAGCTCACTGCATTTTCGCGGTTATGCCGCCGATAACCGCGAGTCAGCTGATAGTGCAACGGCACAAGCGGTAAAAGGCGATAGCCTTTACGCCTGGCTGGGCCAAGCGGCCAGTCAGCGCGAGCAGCTGGAAAGCTGTCGCCTGTTTTATGTGGCGGCCACACGCGCGCGCGAGCAGTTGATTCTGACGGCCTCTTTTGGTGTGAAAAAGCCGAAAAAAGCGAAAAAAGGGGACAAACCAGACGCCGCAGACCCTGTCCCAGCCAAGGGCAGCTTGTTGGCCAGCCTCTGGCCAAGCTTGGCGGATCGGGCGCCGCTGAATACCCAGCGCCTTGCGCCGCCCAGCCAGGCGCCAGATGCTGAGGCCGATACAGACGTTAAGGCGCCAGCCCCCGTGACAAGCATTAGCCGCCTGCCGCTAGCGGCCCTGCAAGCGCGCCTCAACGCAGAAAGTCTGACCGATATTGGGCCGGTTTGGCATTGGGGAGAGGGGGCGTCAGTTGCCGATCAGCTGTCGGCTCAGATGACGGTTGAGCGTCAATCACCGCTGGCGGCGAGCCTCGGTGAGTGGCTGCATGAGGCTTTGGCGATGTTGGTACCGCGCCTGGTGGCGGCTGAGTCGGGGCCTTTGCCCCCAGTCTTTGCCGAGCGCTTTGGGCAAGACTGGATGGCGCTCCCAGAGCCAAATCGCGAGGCACTAAGCCTGCGTGTGCTGGCTGTGCTCAGCGCCTGCTGGGCCGCCGATTCCCCTTGGCGCAAGGCGCTAGAGGGTGCGCGCTGGTGGAAAAGCGAATGGGCCCTGGCAACCGAGGCCGGTGTGAAACGCTTAGATCTGTGCTGGCAAGGCGCCGATGGCCGCTACGGCTTGCTCGATTACAAATCAGCCGGTTTATTGGGTGACGAGACCGCCAATCAAACCGATAACCTAACAGCCGAACAAACTGCCCGCTGGCGCGAGCAACTAACCACCGAATATGGCCCGCAGCTGCGAGAATACCAAAAGCGTTTGGCGGGCTATTTACATCAGCCGATAGACGCTGTTACGCCCGTGATCTATTGGTTGCCGGGGCAGGGGTGGTGGGAGTTGTGAGGGTGATATTCGTTCTTACTCTTAAATGTCCACAAAGATACGCGATTTACAGCTTACGGGTGTTTGTAAAGATATGCGTAGACAAGCAGACTATTTGAGGCAATCGGATGCGTTTCGTGTGCGGAATGCAGTTGTGGTTGATGCATTGGATGAACAGGTTCAAGCCTTTTATTAGCAGTATGGCTTTCAGGTGCTTCATCAGCATCAGTGGCGTGAGAAGCTGTTTTTACCCATGAAAGTAGTCGCGCAATTAGTTGCTTAATTGTGAGTGAAGTGGGCTTATTTTTCGTCGATTGCGCTTCTGCGAGCTTCCTTGCGAATAAGCTACTTGATACTATATGCAAAAATCAATTTGTTCGCATGTATGTCTAAAAATAAAAAAATAGCAGCGCTGTTTAATTCTTATTACGCAAGCGTCAAAAATCATCTGCTACTTAAGTATGGAGTCGGCGAGGACGCTGATGATATCCTACAAGATGCTTTTCAAAAACTGCTTGATATGGATGATATCGAGATAATTGAAAACCCAAAAGCGTATCTTTTCAAGGCTGCATCTAATTTGGCACTCAATCGAATTAGGCGCCAAGGCTATCAAGATGATTACATTGCATCACTCGATCAAGGCACCGTTCAACATTGTCCTCAGCGTCAGTTTTTAGCAAGTGACGACCTTGGTCGCGTCTATAAGGTTTTAGCTAATTTATCAGATAAGGATCGAAAAACATTCCTATTGAATCGCATACATGGAATGAGTTATAGGCAGATAAGTGAAGAGCTACATGTGACATTAAGTACGGTTGAGAAGCGAATGATGAAAGTATTGTCGTTACTGAGGAACTCAATTGATGAGTAATCTTAAATATTTAATCAGTCGTAAATGGCGTAAAAAATTATCTTCGCAACAAGCTGCTCAGTGGTTTATCAGACTGAATAGTAGTAACTTAAGCAAAGAAGAACATAAGGCATTTTTTACATGGCTGGAGCTTTCGGTTGAAAATCAAATAGCGTACTTGACGGTTGAGAAAGCTTGGGAGGCCGGCGAAGCGATTCGTAACTACGACACTGCAATAAAAAAAACGCATCCGTTTTATTTATTGCAGTGGTCAGGAGCTTTAACGATTTTTTTCGCTATTTTTTTATTTATTGGCTTCGAAAAAAATTATAAATGTATGAGTGCTATCGATGTGTTTTCGGCGGCGCCGGGCTATCAAAATATATCTCTCCAAGATGGCACCAAGGTTGTGCTTGGTGTGGGTGCGGAAGGTAGTTTCGGGTGGTGTGATAATATACGTTCATTTACGTTGAAATCTGGAAAAGCTTATTTTGAAGTGACTAAAAACGAATCGTCTCCCTTTGTTGTAACCTCTCCTTTAGGTATCGTAAAGGTTCATGGAACAAAGTTTTCGGTTGATCTTGAACGGCAAGGTGGCGTTGTTACGGTGCTTGAAGGAACAGTGGGTATCGCTCAAAAAGAGCATCAATATGAAGATATAATAACAGCCAATCAGCAGCATTCATTTGAAAGTCATCGTGCCAGATTGCCGATTGTCGCAGTTGATGCAGATCGCTTGTTGTCATGGAGGAATACCCTTTTGATTTTTAAAGGCGTCAAGCTGGTAGATGCGGTTGCACAACTGCAGGCGAGATTAAACGTTAACATTACCCTTGAATCTTCTTCGCAAGAAACCTCTATTGTAGGTGGGGTATCGCTTGAAAATACTGAATCAGCGATAGGCTCTGTTGCGGAAATAGCAAAACTAGAATGGAAGAAATTGGATCACAATAAGTTCGTTATATATGAGAAGTAAATTTTTTAATGAAAATTTTTTAGCCCTATTTGGCCTAATTTTAGTAGGGTGCGGTCAGGGCGATCGTGGCGGAATTTCTTTGGGAAACAAGCCCAGTTCAGATAATGTTAGTTCCAATAGCTCATCAGCATCCAGCGTTAAAAGTTCGGTATCTATAATTTCCGCGGTTGGAAAATGCCTCAATATGGACCCTTCTGACTATCTAAGCCGTAAAAATGAGACCTTAATTAATGCCTGGGCATGCTCGCCCAAAGCTTCCAATCAGCAATGGATCTGGCAGGATTCTGGAAGAATTGAATCGACTAACGGGCTCTGTTTGGCTGCCGGTGATCCTGGCGTTGACAGTATTCCAGTTGTTGCTATGGCGTGTGAAACCTCTGATGATCAATGGGTATACGATGAGTATACGGCTGAAATAAAAAATGTGAAGTATTCGGGTTACTGCCTTGATTTGTTTAGTGATTATTCACTATTAGATGGTCAAGCAATAAACCTCTGGCAGTGCAATAATAATTTGAATCAGCGATGGGCAGCGTCCGAGTTGAAGGTAGTTCGAATAAGAAGTCATATTAATGAAAATCTATTTATAAATATTGAGCCAAATGGGGTAGAAAATAATTTACATGTATCTACGATTTTAAATGGCTGGCTGAGTGCTTTATGGGTGATTGAGCCAAGTGAAAATGCATTTAGAATAAGAAATTTTTGGGAGATAAATCAATTCTTGCATATACAAAATGGTGTTCTGGAAAGCGGGTTGATAGAGTGGGGTTGGTCAAGTGCAAGATGGTTTGTAGTTCCACGGCCAGATATAGATGGCCGTGCTTTTATGTTGAGGAGTGTGTGGAAGCCCAATCTATACATCGGACTTGATTCAGGTAATAGTTTAATTATTGAAGAGTTTGCTAACTTAGTAGATGGTAGTTTTGTGTGGCTGTCCTCAGAGGATTAAGTCAATTAAAGGTGGCGATAAACGTATTAGCGCCACTTCAGAATCTATGCCAAATAATGTTATTTTTTTTGGCTGCACCTGTGTACGCCATCGTCCCTGATTCGCGTGCGGTGTTTTTTGATATTCCATCCCAGCCTTTAACTCAAGGTATTATTGAGTTTTCAATACAGGCTAATGTGACAATAATTTCACAAGAAGAATATTTGAGTAACCATTTGGTTACCCCTATCATTGGTTATCATCACATAGAAAGCGCCCTGTCGCTCCTTGTTGCTCATGCGCCGGTGTCTGTAGTGTATAGTCGCTCGCGTGACGCATACTTACTTGTTCCGAAGCCTCTAGAGTTAATCATTGTGAAATCCGAGGCCCCTGCAACGGAAGAGGCTGAATCAATCATTATGGAAGAATTGATTGTTACTGGTACGAATATCCGTACTCGATATCCAAACTTCATGAAAAGTCTTGATCGTAACGGCGTATCGCACTTTGATTCGAGTCGTTTTCATAATGTAGCCTCTAAGGATTTTATCAGTGATCTTGAGCCAAATTCGTTAACTGAGGTATTGCAATATTCTAGTGGAGCTACAGCATCAAATGGTTTAGAAGGTACAAATGATGATTTTTATATTAGAGGTTATAGACGAAAAAATCTTTATGTCGATGGCTTTCGATTGAGTGATCGAACGGCCATGCGTCTTATTCCCGTTCTTCTGAGTAAGCTCGAGGTTCTTAAGGGGCCTTCAATGCTGTTTTATGGTCAATCTGGAGCGGGCGGCGTTGTTAATGCTATAAGTTTAACACCTGATGACAAAGATGCTGCGTCAATACACGGTGAAAGGGGCTCTGAAAATTTGGTGAAGGGAGGTATCGATTTAAATATTTCATCCGCTATGAATGCTCGTATGCCTGTACGGTTGATTGGGATGCATGAAAAGAAAGGTGGCAATGACGTATTTTCTGAGCAAATTCGAAACGATGTAATGGGTGTGGTTGAGGCAAAACGGAGTGAAAAATTAACGGCATTGATAAATTATCATTTTCAAAGCTACGAGCATAGTTACGGAGAGAATCGAACTCCTATCGATTCGAATGGGTTTTTCATTTCGTCCCATGAAAAGTCAACCCCTATAGACAATCAGTGTTCAGACTTTAAAGCGAGAATTGGATTGCTTAGCGCATCTTGGCACTATCACCCGAGTAAGACGTGGCGATTGAGTGGAAATTATCTATGGCAAGAAGAGCGGCGCTTGGGTTTACGTACAGATGAAGAGTTAGTTATTCATCACGATGCATTGCTTCCAAGATCTAAAGATAGCAACCGCTTACATGTATTTTCAATTGCTAATCGCATTGTAGCTCCTATGATTTCATCTCGCTGTGGAGGTGAGGATTGCAATGTAATACCTAAAATAACTTCGCTTGACGATCAAGAGGAGTATGAAACCGATGTTTCGATGAACTTATCATTAACCGGAAATTTTAAATATTTTGCTGTGGAAAGTAGAACTGTATTGGGTGTCGATTTTTATCATCAAGATCTCTACCAACAATTTCTACTCACAGAAAATAAAGATTTAGCGGGCGATGAATGGGAGGTTGGCGATGATTTTCAAGACTTTGAATTGCTGGAGCTACTAAATTCCCAGCACTTACTCAATGATGCCACCAATCCTTTCTATAAAGAGTATCGATTTCTGCGAGATGATTTTGGTATTTATAATCAAATAAATACTCAATGGAGCGATAAATGGATTAGTTCGGTCGGGTGGAGATTTTCTAAATTTATTGGAGAGCAGCGCAATCTTAACGCTCAGGCTGTTGGCCTGCGCAATAATGCCAGCGATATTTCACCACAGCTTGGTGTTGTATTTCAGCCAATAGATTCGCTGTCATTTTTTACGAACTACAGTGAGTCAGTCGCAATTCGATATCTTATTGACGACTACTATAGCTTTTCGAAATACCCAGAGGTTGCTAAGCAGTGGGAGGTAGGGATAAAGCGCTTGGGATTTGGTGAGCTACTAAGCTGGTCAGCCGCATTTTTTAAAATAAAAAATCAAAACACCTTTGATGTGATGTTTAATGGAGGGGTTAGGGAATTACAAGGGCCGTTTAATTACAATGTTAGTGGGCTGGAATCTGATCTAAGTTATGATCTAGCAGATAACTGGCAGATCACCTCTCATGCATCAATTTTAAAAAGTAAAATCGTTGGTGCGGATAGCTCATATATATCACCTCATGTTCCAGATATCACATTGAGTCTATTTAATCACTGGAGCTTTTTTGAGGCATGGCAAGCGACTCTAGGAGCTTATTCGATCACCGATCGATCTTTAGATGTCAATCAAGCAAGCAGGCTGAATGCATACGTTTCTTTAAATGGTTCTTTGAGTTACGCTATGGATCTAGATAAATATCAGTTGGGCGCTAGATTGATTGTAAAGAACTTATTAAATAATAATTTCTATCGAGCTGCCAGCTTGGGAGGCTATGCGGACGAAAATCAGGGTCGATCGATATCTGTACGTTTCCAATTAAATATGTAGCGCCAGTTCACTCATAAGGGCGCTACTGCAAACACTCAGTGGGCTGTTCAGCCTGTGCTTCAGTATTGATTTTAAGATAGATTTAATCAAAAAAACAGTAAGCGTCCAGCCAACCTTTCAATTACCCACAAGTTTCTGTCACTATTCAACAACTTAGCAAAAGCAGGTTGATGTGAGTGATCAAAAATGCAAGCGCAGTGCAAGATTTTTTACGCAGCGGTATTAATTAGGACCCTGGATGGCTCGATGCCGAGCTGCAAGGTAGCCGATTTAAAGACCTCCGGTTGGGCAAGCGACTACGACAATTTATGGGGAATTTGTGGTCTGGAGTTGGCATGAGCATCCCATTTGCATGTCAGGATTGGGCAAACACAAAGGCAGCATATCGCTTTCTTGATAACGAAAATGTCAGTGAATCAGAAATTTTAGAAGGCCATTTCCAATCGACTGCGGAACGTTTTGCAGCAACAGAACCCAGCTTGCGGAGGCATAGCTATTCTCAATGGCAGACAATTCAACTGCCAATCACCTCAAAAATAAAATTATTTATGGGGTGTCTAGGTTCCTGGGTGTCTTAAATGTGTCTTTAGAACGTACAGCTTTAGGTAATCTTGAGGTGTAGCTGTCTATTGATTTTATGCAGATCAACTGTGTGGAACCATAGCTATCTCTGGCCTGACACATTCAGATGCCAATCACCTCAAAAAAATAAAATATATATGAGGTGTATTAATTTTTGAGTGTCTTTAAACAATCTCTAGATGGTAGATAAAGATAGGTAGTCCTGAGTGGCCCAGTCTTTGCTATTTTACCGGGGGTGTTTCCTGCTTGGGTATCGACTTTAGTCGGCAGAGACTTGACATGCAAAACACCTCAAAAAATAAAATATTTTTGAGGTGTCTAAGTATCTGTGTGTTTTAAGGGTGTTGTCTAAAAATAAACCAATATAGGTGATTTTATGCTAAAAAATATTTTTGTTTGTTCCTTGGCTCTGGCGTCGATTGACGCTGCTGCCAATACCTATTCGACAAAGCCATCACAAGGTGGCCAGGGGATATTAGGCTGTACAGGCCAAAAGAACTGCACAGAAGAGTCTTGGGGCGTAGACCTTAATGGCGGCACTGGCTATCGGTGGAGTGTTGATGGTGGGATTGGTGGAATCTCAAACTTAAATTTTAAGCTTGGCTCGCTCAGCGGTTCGCGTTCTATGAGTTTGTGGGTGAATAACCAAAGAATTAGCACTATTACTGTTGGTGCTGCTGATGCACCTAGAGGAATAGGTAAAGAATATGGCCCCTATAACGCGACTTTAAATCGAGGGCAAAATAGTGTTGAGCTTCGAGATACTGAAAATACAGATGAATTTGACGTCTTTTACTTAAACGCTAGCTGTCCGCGACCTGTAGAAAAAGAATGGGTTGGAACCTATAGCGGCAACCAAGGTATCAGCCAAGATTTTGTCGCCGAACACAAAGGCGCCGTAGTTCAATTTAATGGTCCCGGAGGCAGTTGTACAGGAACCTATTTACCGAACAATCTTGTTCTTACCGCTGCTCACTGCTTTGGCGCCGCTGGGGATATTAGTGATCCGGTTGCGAAGGCGCTGGCGCTCAACAACTATGCTGCACAAAGCCAAGTGCTCTTCAATCATGAACATGATAGTAATGGCTCGCCGATACAGGCCGATAGCTTCAGTATTAATGAGGTTTTAGAGCATAAGTTAGGCGGTCTAGACTACGCGTTAATCCGCATTGACCCCGCCGCCGCCCTTTTACACCCTGTAGCAAGATTAAGTGATGACTTGCCGCTTGGTATTGGCGATACCGTTATCGCGATCAACCATACCGGCGGCCAACGAAAATCCGTATCGACTGGCGTCTTTAATGGGCAGTATAAAGACAACGCATGGTATGAGGCCATAGACCTTGATCTTGTTGGCGGCGCATCAGGTGGTGCCTTACTTAATAAGAATGGCTACGCAGTAAGCGTGACAGCCGCTACAGGGTGCGATGGCGCTCGCTATGCCGCTGGAGGCAATAGCATTCACAAGTTGCTTGAAGTCTCTCCTATGCTCAATGCGCTATTTGACGAGTACGAACTTGCATACCTCCAAGATCATTTAAATGACTTTGAAAGCGGTATTCACTGGAGTAATGCGGGTACGTCCCCTTGGTCCCTGCAAAACAATACCAACGGCCACCACATTACAACCTCTAGTGCGACCAACAACCAACAAACGGCCATATTGGTTACCCAACCCTTTACCATCGACCCCAGCACCAGCCCTCAACTTAAATTTGATTATTCAATTATTTCGAACGTTACAGGTTCTCTTCGTGTGGAGGTTCAATCGAATAATCAATGGAGCACGGCTTGGGTGTCACCAGTATCAAGCTCTACAGCCTGGAAGCAAGCCGCGATTAACCTTGCTGGTACCTATGGCGTTCGTAAAGCCCGTTTTGTCGCCAACAAAAGTAACGTTTCTATCGACAAGGTGATAATTCCAGATACGTTTACCGTCAGTAGCGCTTTTCTCAAGGGCTACAACTTTATCGAGCTGGCGAGTCAGGCTGGTGCAAAAATTCATTCTGAGAACGGCTCTTTGCAAGTTGAAACAAGCGCTCAAGCTGGTTGGCATTCAGCTCAGTGGGCGTTTAAGTTAATTGATAATCAATACATAAAAATCACAAATCGTCATGCCCCTACAGGTGTCAGCATGTCTCTTCATACCGAAAATGGGCCACTTACATTCGGCGCAGCACCCGACTCCTGGTGGAGCGCCCAGTGGGTTCTGGAACCGGTTGCAGGATCGACTTATGCATTTAGACTTCGCAACCGCTTTCGCCCTGGGATGTATTTATTTGAAGATAGAGGTCAACTCACGGCGGGAGATATTGCCAGCAGCAATACTCGCTCTCATTGGATAATCAAAAAACCGTAACATTTAATCATAGCGAGTGGTTTTATCCATTAACAGGGGTAGAACCACGCCTGTTAAAATTGGTAAAGATTTTCGGTTATTGTAAATAATTAATTCCGGGTGATAGCGATGTACCTTGATGAATAGATTTTAGTAGACCAAAGTAAAACCAACGTAATCTAAATAGAGAATAGCTATATGTCATATGTTAAAAACCTAACGGGTGTCGGGGCAGTACTACTGTCTTCCCTGATAGCCTTAAATTCGAACGGCATTACAAATGAAGAAAAGTTTCCTGGAAGTATTGGAAGTGGCGGTCTAAATACAGCAATATTTCCAGAAGAAAACCCAGGGGGTAGTGAGTGGGTAACCATTATTGGGCATAAAGAACAAACACAAGCTCCAATCATTAATATCAATGGAAGCATGCTTTTTGAGGCGAATGAAGAGAAGATAAGTTCATTCGCTGGGCTCTTGAGCGCGGCGACAGGCAATATTAATTGGAGTTTTGCAGAGGGTTATCTGCCAGAAAGCATTCATACCTTCAAGATCCCCAACTTTGATGTTCAAATTAAATATTTTGCATATCCACGAACGTATGTGAATCCTGGGATTTGGGGCGGGGATTTTGTGCTGGTGTATGCACGGGTACAATTAACTTATAACGGCAATGATACCAGCTCATTAACACTTCCAATCAAAACCATTGTAAATGGCACGGCAAAGTCGCTAGCGCCCTTGTCGGCCATTAGTGGTTTGGCTAAAGAATGTTTTGACCTTGCAGAGTGTAAAAAGCCCGCGACAAAGAATCAGGTATTCCAATTTGATTATGCAGTAGCTAGTGAGCGTTTAACGGGCCCCTCTAATGGCAGCCATAGCCTGACCGATTCAGAAGTAAAAGCCATTGCAGGCAGTTTTGATGCGGTAGAGCAAGAGTTTAAGACCTATTGGAACAAAGCGCTGGAGGGGCTACCAAGACCTATTCTTCCCTCAACTTACCAAAATGCAGCAGATCTCAATAATGCATTAAAGGTTGCCATGGTACATTTTAATATTATTCGAGACCATGACCGGCTGAAGACGCCAATTGCAGAGCAAAAACGTGAAATTAAAGGCGGTGAAAATGGCTATGATATGGTATACGATCATGACGCCCATGGAATCCTTGCTTCAGCCATAGAATTAGGCGCTGTATCAAAAAGTGAAGCGATAACCTTGTTGAAAGATTTGCCGATATCCACCCAGATCGGCGATGGATATCTTGACTCCTATGGAAAAATTGTGTGGGCGGCAGCAAAGCTTGCGCATAAATTTAACCCGACTAAGGCTGAGCTAAATAGAATTTTATTTACAGATTTACACACTTTTGATAGCGGAAACCAGTCACTCACTTTAAGTGACGCCATACATTTTTTTGCAGACAGAAAGATTTCAAGTGATGACTTGGCGATTGTAAGTAATACTCTTGATTCTGACCGCAGAAATGTTGTCGATAACCTGTCTTTTTTGTTAGGAATAAAATCCTATGAATACTTATATAATAAAGCCAAAGCAGGTGAAAGTAGTTCTGCGATTACACAGGAAAAACAATGGATAAATAGCCAGTTTAATCGCGTTAGCAATAAGTTGCAGACTCAATTGCTGAGCCTTGTCGCCAATAAGCCAGAAAAAGACAAGTATATTTCGGCGCTCGTAAATAAGTTGACTGAAGACGATGATCTGTACCGCTTTGACAATGGAAATGCAAATGCGTTCTCACCATTCTGGTTTGGGCGTATGTATGAGTTATTTTTGTTTGGTTCTGAGCTAGAAAATATTAAGCCTTATATCGATAATACACTCGATGTTGCTATCAAAAACTCGGAAAAGCTACGAAATGCTAACGGTGAATGGAATGGTAGCTATGGGTCTTATCCTGAAAGTAATTTTACCGCTGTAACAACCGGCTATAATGCGTGCTACTCAGAGGGTTTTTTGGTTGGCAAGGGTAAGTATCGAGACGTATTTTACAAGTCGTTTGATTTGTTAATGAATTATCAATCAGGGCCATATTCCTGGTATGAGAATATAGGGGTAAATAAAATATCATCTAATTTAATTAATGGGCGATCTTCAATCGCCACTCATGGGAATGGGTCGTCGCCTCATCTTTGGAGTGCCGCAAGCCAAGCGAGATTATTTGTTCATACACTAATTTCAGAAAAATTTAATGGCGATATCTTATTGGGGCGAGGAGTTCCAAAAAGTTGGAGCAACTCGGATAGATATGGTATTGAAAATTATACTTTAAGTGATCGATCTCAAATGGGGTATACCATTAAAAGAAATAGTGTTGATTCATCCTATACGCTTCAAGTCACCGGCAGGCCGACGGGAAAAGTTGTTTTAAATCTCCCGATTTTTATTGATTACCAACCCGTGATAAAGACCTATAGCGGAGCCCCATCAAATTACTTATCGCTTGTCACCGTGGCAGATTCCGACTCTGATGGCATTAAAGAGTTGGTGGTTGATAAAACCTTTGATTTCTCCAAGCCAATTATATTTACCCTTACTATTAAAGATGGCTCAGTTGGCGGAAAATTTAGGATTAAAGAAGTTGATTTAACGCCAAATAATAGCCTTGATAATATTGCAGCAAACATAGAGAAAAGGCCAAGCGATAAAACTGTTGACGCAACCGTATTGCCTATTATAGACGGCAATAATTTATGGCATTCGGCAATGTGGATTGCGGAAAAAGTAGCGTCTGCACCCAATCACTTCCTGATAAAAAACTTTTTTACCGGTGAGTACCTTAATATTGAATTCTCAGCACCAAAGACTCACTCACTCAATACGCCTAACAACGCCGGTGTTTTACTGAAAGACTGGCATAGCGCCCATTGGAGCTTCCAATTTAATGGAACGCATTTTGTCATTAAGAACAGGTGGCGCGGCGAATGTCTCAGTCGTAACGCTGCAAAACTAGCGATGAATAATTGTAGCCCCGAGGGCAAGTGGCTTCTTGAAGAGGTGATATTCCCTTAAGATTAAAGAATAAGCATTATTAATATAATGTGTTAAAAATAAAAAGCTCGCATGTATAAAGTGCGGGCTTTTTTTGAGCACCAACTATTAAGCGTTTATTGAACGGAGCTGAACCAATTAGCTATATTCGCTTAAATGAGTCTCCAGCCAAGCTTTCTATTACTCACTCGACCCCTGCTATACATCTGTGGCGGGACGCTTAGCATTAAACGAAGATGATGCGGTTAACTCGTGACTTTAGCCTTTGAATTAGATTAGGTCTGGCAGCATCTCCGCAAAAACGGATACCACCGCCCGCCTAACATCCACGTCACTCGGTAAGTTGGGCTCCATGATGGCGACAATAGCGTTGATCGAGCGCGCGCCGTCGACCAGTTCTAAAATCGCTTCAATCACGGGGTTGCCATCGGCAGGCGCACACTCGGCCTTCACCACCGGTAAATAATGCAAAATTAACCAGTCGGGTTTGCCCATTATCGCACTGGCCCGTTGACTGGGTGTGTACTGGGCACAAAAGGTCCAAATTTCTTCGTATTGTTTTTTGACGCTGAGCGGCGAGGGCAAGTGCGCTTGCACGGTGGCGGTCTCGTGTTGAATCCTAAAACGCGCGAGCTGCAGTAAGTCTTTGTACTCCTGGTGATTGCATTTGAATGCAGGCGCTAGCGGATCGGGATACAGCAGCGGCCCAGTGTTGATCCAATAACCGCCGGGTTTTAACCACTGGCTAATTAAACCGATAAATTCACGATTGTCGCGACCATGCGCGTCCACAAACCAGGACGTGACAATAAAATCAAAGGCCCCTGGTGCAAATTGCAGCTGCCAAATATCGCCGACTAATTGGTGAAAGCGATTTAATGCGCCCGAGTGGCCGAGCGGAGAGGGATCGAGTGTCCAGCTCATAAAATGGGTGTCCACCGCCATTTGCGGTGATACAGGCGTTTCGGGGAAAGGCGGCAGTGGCTGACCTTGAATTAATTGGTTCGCGACCAACTGTAATGCCGGGTTTAAATCCAGCGTAACGGTTTCGACATTGCCAAGCGTACAGTGTAAATCCCAAGCCACACGCCCGGGGCCAGAGCCCAATACTAAAACGCGCCCAGCGTCCTTGTGAGGCCAACTGTCTAGCAGAGTGCGTAATTGTTCAACATAGGAACCTGACTCTGCGTGTTGCCAAGCCCAATCCCGTGCGATATGGCAATAATACTCCCCCAGAATGCCGACGGGCGCGCCCTCCAGTGCGGGATCGTATTGGGGGGTGATGCCGACGCGGTCAAATAAGCCCAGCATAAAGTCGCGAATTTGCACCGTCGATTCCAGCCGCTCTTCCAGCCGTTTTTGGGTCGCCGGTAATAAATCTGCTGCGGCCAGTTGGTCGATGTAGTAATCAAGGGTGGTTTCTGAGGCCTGTTGCAGGGTATGAAGTTGGTGGCGCCAGAGATTTAACTGGGCAGCGCCCACCGGTGATAAACACAGGATATCGCCCAACATGACATAGTCTTGCCCGCAGGCGCCGCATCTTGGCCCTGTCAGCTCGGCATCACATACAGGGCAGAGGATGCCGGACGCTATTGGTTTTAAACCCAAAGTGGTTTTCATTTCACACCCGTCAAAAAAGTGCTGACTCAATCATCAATAAAAAAGCCCTCACGAGGAGGGCTTGGTTTCTGCGCAGGCAGATACCGTTTTACGCCAGCAAATCGGCCGCCGAAGAGCCGGCAAAGGGTAACCCCAGCCCCTTCGCCACGGTTTCATGCATTTGTTTAGCGGTGACACGGTTGTTGATGTTGGTATTCGAAAAGCCGCGTTTAAATTCCGGAATTTTGGTCGCGAGCAAAAAGGGTGAGTTGGGTGCACTGTGGTCAATGCTGCCCATGCAACTTAACTGAATAACGGCGGTGCTGTTGATCAGCGGCTCACCCTCTGGGCCCATAGTGGTTTTCAATTTGCGAATAATGTGGGCTGGCACGGTATTTAAATAGACGTGTACCCGCGAAAAGGCATTACCACTGCCACCGGGGCTGGCGTGTTGCAGGCCATTATGGAAGCCCCCACTCACTGTGCCATCTTCAAAACTGGTGCGCGCTTCCGACTGGTGATTGACGACTTGCAGCAAGCCGACATGGGTCAAGCCTGCGGCCAGGGCGGCGACTATCACATCCGCCTGCGCCATGATGTGCTCAACCAAGTTGGCCTGGTCGCTTTCATAAAGCGAAGCCTTTGGTGGCAAGCTGGGTTTGCTGTCGGACGGCGAGTTACCAGGGGTCGCCGCTGCTTGGGCTTCTAGGCGTTTGATCAAATTGCTGATAGCGCTCGCGTGCTCTTGCAGGCGTTTGTGATCCTCAGACGGCAGCTTGGCTTTGATGTCATCAATGGCTTTCAATTGCGCATCAAACGCGGCCTTAAAGGGTGGTTTGGTGCCACCCGTTGTCGGTAAGGCGCTATTAAAGCGCGCTTCCACGGCATCGTAGGGGTCATGAAATGGCGTACCGGATGACGAAAACAACTGATCTTGCACTGAGCCTTTTTTCTCAGAGGCACAAAACAGGGTTTTGTAAGGGGCGGCGGCGCTGAGCACCTCGGCGATGTCGGTGTCTATAGTGCGTGCGCCTTGGTAAGGTGCGCCTAAGGCTTGCGCGGCGGAACTGTGACCGGCAGACACCACATCCAATTCCCGAAAGTGGCACACATCGGCGACATCGGCGAAGGGAGTCGTCACAGTCCCCATTTTGCTTGCGCTGGTGGGCATCCAGGAGCCGGGAATACTGCCGCCTGGAATGTAGTAATAAATGACGCGGCGCGCATTGCCTGCGGCGCGTGCATGCTGACCGGCGAGTGCCCCGGCAATCAGGGGAGAGGCTTTTAACAAGGCGCTTGAAATACCCGCTTTGCCGGCCATGTCTAAAAAGGCACGGCGTGTGGCCTGGGCTTTTTCTTTCACGACTTGGCTGATGGCCTCGCGCGATTGGAGATAGGCTTTTTTGTCAAAGGGCGCAGCGTTTTTGGCATTTTCAATGTGGGCTTTACGCTCAAGTTCGTCGTGATAATGTTCGAAGGTATCTTTTTTCATGGCATTGACCTGTATTCGGATGAGGGCCGAGGACACTGCGCTCGGCCACGATGATTCTGTCTATTTGTTCAATATTGCTATTTTCTAAATAGGAGTGCGTCAGAGAGGGCCAAGGCTTTAAATACAGCCCGAGCACTATTGCCGCTCGCCGAATAGGCCTCTGTTACATCGCTCTTGACACAGTCAAAGTTCAGTTGCTCTTCTTTTGTACGGCCCGCATTCGGGTCGACCAAACGTTTATCCAATGGCTCACCAAAGGCCAAACGCGCAGAGCGGTCAATCAAACAGGCCTCTAAGCCAGGGAGATTTTTATCCGCGGCCAGTTGCGCAAGTTGCTTAGCGCCTTTGAAGGCAATGCCTTGACGACGGGCTTCGTCATCAATCGCTGCGGTTCCAATGGAACCTACCTCAGCGCCACCAAAGAGGAAACCGCCGGCATTGATACCGACCGATTCCACCACAGCGGTACCCGGCTTGGCTTCAAAAATCGGATTGCCATTCACATCGAGGCTCGGGTTGCCATTTTGGTCGAGTTTTTTCGCGTAGTAGGTCATGGCCGTTTGATAGACGTCGTCACCCTTGCGCTCGCGCAAGCGACCAAATCGGTCAAAATCATCGACAGCAAACAGCGGGTTGATAATCAATTTATGGCAGTTGTCACAGGCTTTGGGGCTGGTCACGACCGTGTAGTACTCCGCTTCTGTGCCCATGCCATCATCGCGTATCAGGTTGGCGGCTTCGAGTTTCTCGGTGCGGTCGAGCATGTCGGCGCCGAGGCTGGTGGGCGCTGGCACGTCTTGACAGAGAATTTCTTGGCGGAAATGGACTGAACGCTTGACCGGCGAGGTTTGGTCAACAGCCGCGTAGGTGGCCATAAAGGCGCCAGATGCGAAGATGCCACCTCGGTTAGTGTTTGCTGTGGCTACACGACGGAATTCCAAGTGGCGCGAGCCGCCGCCGGGAATGCCGTAGTAATCCGAGAGGGTTTTATCCAGCATAGTGAAGTCGCCGCGATAAATATCGAGGAAATCGCCTTCGTTATAAAAAGATTCTTTAAATATTTCGCGGATTTCATGCGCCATGGATTCGCGTACCGCCGCCGTAAAGGCAGGGTTGCCATTACGGGGCGTATCGGCAGGGATCATGATCTTATCGGTACCAAACCACAAACCTGCAAAGGTACCGACTTGTTCACGGCCTAAAGGCGAATCGATCAAACGATCAATCTGTTTTTCAAGTTCAACGCGGTTAAAAATGGCACCGGAAGCGGCAGCAGCCATCAGCTCGTCGTCGGGTGAACTTGCGGTCAAGAAGTAAGAAATTGCTGCGGCGTATTCGTAGGCGTCCAGCACATAGGCGTTTGCATCGGCTGTTTGCAATTTGGTTTTGTCGATGCCCTGGGTAGGCGTTGCCGTGCTGCCACCGGTGCTGCCAGAGGTCACTGCCGGGCCCACTTTCAACCGGCTAACCTGTAAAGTGCCGCTGCTTTGGTTGAAGGTTTGTACAAAAACCCCCGTGCCATTGGCGTGGGTAACGGGGAAGCGCAGTGTGACTTTTGAGGTGATGTTGTCTTGGTAGATTTCTTTATTGGCGATCGATAAGCCAAACCGGCCATTGCCACTGACTGTCACTTCGACAGCGTCATTGCCTGTCCAGGTGTAGTTGGGCGTGCCGCCCACATACTTGAAGGCGCCGTAACTGGCAAAACCCGAACCATCATAAGTGACGTCATTTAATGTCACTAGTGTGCTGGGTTCACCTACTCTCACCTCACTGGAGGTGGCAGGCGGCTGAGATGCTACGACGGGTTCACCCAGTAGGGCTTTAGCCACAGTGCGACCAAGCTCCGAGCGGTAGAGGAACTGAGGCGAGCTGAGTACTGAGCGGATAGCCCATTCAAGCCCAACAGCTGGCGTTGAAGCAGACGTAATCACCTGGGTGTAACTTGCCACCTCTTGTGCTGTGAGCGGGCGACGGAATGCCTTGGCGGCAAAACCCTGGGTAAAGTCGCGCGCACAGGCCGCGGCTTCCCTACAGGTGAAGTCGAGGCTAGTCGGATTGGCGAGCGCCCAAGTGGCCACTTGGCCCGCAACCACTTCATAGCGGTCGAAGTAATCGCTGGTAATTAATAAGTCGATATTGTTCGGGAAGCCTTTTTGTTTTTTGTCGGCGCCAATGTTGCCGGAATAGTCTTTCGGCAGGGGGGCGTTGAACAGCGCTTTCAGGGAGTTGGTGTACTCTTTTTGGGTGAGGACTTTCAGCGCACGAGTGCCGTAGCGAATCTCGCCGGCGTCTAAATCACAGGCATTTTGAGCCGGTGTGGGGCCTTCAATACCATCGCGCTTCGACCATAAATAAGCAGCGATATCTGAAGCGCATTGTGCATTACATCCCCCGGTACCGAAGGCGCTCATGTTCGCCAGAATGTATTGGGCGACATCCGGCGCACCGTTTGCGGTTGAATAGGAGGCTCTTGCCGAGAGGCGGCCTAAGCGGTCTGGGTCAATGACCGCTCCAGGTGCTGGCCCGCTCATATAACCATCGCCATCGGAATCCTGGTGGCAGCCGGTACATTTGCCGTTAGTGCCGAGATCGCCAAGCAGGAGGAGCTTTCCACGGTTCGCATCACCGACCACTGGGGGCAGAGGTGCACTGGAGCTGGACCGAACACTGCTGGAGCTGGGTGGAACGCTGCTGGAAAGAGATGGTGCGCTACTGGAGCTGACTCGGAGACTGCTGGAGCTGACAGGAACACTTGAACGGGACGATACCGGCAGGGCGCTGCTGGAACTGGAGAGTATCAAGGAGCTGGAACTCGACGGTACCTGTGGCCTGATCGACGAGCTCTGGACACTGACAGCTGACGAGCTGGGGGCCTTTGAGCTTGAGCTTTTACCGTCATCAATTGGGCCTATGCAAGCCGATAAGGCTGCCGTCATCAGGCCAATGGTAAAGAACCGATTCATAGTATTTCCTCAAAAATCAACATTTTTCGAAACCTGTCAGTGGTCAGCCCGGGTTGTTGAGCTGGAGCTTAGGGCTGTTTTCAGCAACGCGAGTGTTTCAGTAAGGTAGTGTTTCAGTAGAAAAGGCCAGCTGCGGATAAAGCGCAATGACGTCGATAGTCCTGATGACAACGTTAACAAAGCCGCGTAAATTCAGGGGTGAACCAGTTAGCACATCCCTCGAAAATTACAATTCTTAACACTTTTCGAGATAAAAATGGGGCTTTGATCGCTTTTAAAGAGAGGGCTTTGGCTCTGGAATTGTAGAAATTCGCACGCCATTATAAGGATTCGTGTGCCTGCCTGCCGATGTTAAGCCGATCGTCAAGACAAAGCCCATTCGCCCTGAATCCTGGGTTGAGCGAATGGGATGCGATTAAGTCGTCGCTAGGCGCCAGGTGTTGCGCCCGGCCATTTTGGCTGCGTACACCATTTGATCGGCCCGTTTGAAGGTCGCATCAAATGGCTCGCCGGCTTTAGCTTTCGCAACGCCGATGCTTACGGTCATGGTGAGATCACCGAAGGGGGTTTGCATCACCGAGGTGGTCAGTTCCCGCATCAAGCGCGCGACCAGATCTTGGAGGCTTTTATCCGGCGTGGTGGTGATCACTAAAAACTCCTCTCCGCCCCAGCGCGCGACCAAGTCTGTTTCACGCAGGGCGCGTTTAAAGGCTTTGGCGGCAGTCCCCAAGGCGTCATCGCCTATGTCGTGGCCGAAGGTGTCATTGATTTTTTTGAAGTGATCGAGATCCAGAATCAGCAGGTAACAATCGCTCTCGGCTGTCGCGGGGAACTGCTCATCAATAAACGACTGGGCGCCATGCCGGTTGGCAAGGCCCGTGAGCGCATCGGTTCTTGCCTCCTCCCGCAAGTGGGAATTCTCGTGTGCCATGTGTTTTTGGTGGCGCAATAGTCGGGTTAATTGAAAAATGGCCTCGACTGTGCCAAAGCACAACCAAAAAACAATAATGAAAAAATAGAAGGATTCTTTCTGGGTGTAATCGCCGACAGCAGAGATTTTGCGCACGCTAAAGCGGTGTTTGCCAAGTGGCGGTTGTCCTGAAAAATCAACACCGATTTCAAAGATTTTGTCGAAGGTGGCGACCCCTTCTTGCCGTGGCATCTTGAACTGCGTTGCCCACCAATCCGCTACCGAAAACTCATTGAGTGAAATGACCACTGTTTTGTGCATTTCATTTTTGCTGACGACTTCATTAATAAACTTTTGGCGGTTATGGTCGGCGAAGGTCTCCGGCATGTGAAAGGCATTGCGCATAAAAATGCGCAGTTGATTTTCACTACCTTCATATTCGATGTCAAAATGCAAGGCTTTAAATTCGGATAAATCATAGGATCGCAAAATACCGTAGGCGTAGTCCTCATTCCAGGTCACTATAGTGTCTTTTAGCGGGTCTTTATAAAACTTGAGCGACACACCGCAGTAACGCCAATCGATTCCCTCCTGAATGTCGCACTCAAAGGTGTAGGAGTCGCGGTCCAGCCATTGCGCTTTACTGTTGCCACCGGCCTCGACACTGTCGGCATAGGCGTGCACGGAGGTGTAAGGATTCGGGTGCAGGACGAGTGCTTTGTCGGGTGCGACCTGAATCCATAAAAAGGTCAATGCCGTCAGCAGAGCCGACACCCAACGCAGCACCGATAAGGTGCGATAAACGGACGAAAAGTTAAGATTCATGGCCCCTGCAAGCTCAGAAGATATTGTTATTAGTGTAGTCGACGCGGTGAGCCGTTTGAGTCTTGACGCCAGCGCTGTGCAGCGGCCGAGTGCCTGTCATGGGTAGCCGAGTGCCTGTCATGGATAAGGGGTTTATGAAACGGCGGCCCGCCTTGCGTAGAGCGCCAGGTTGCGCGGGCTGTTAGTCGCTTGACAGAACTGCCAGTATTCGACCATAAAACCCGCTTCAATTAAACACTGCACCATATCCAGCAGTAGCCAAATTTCGAGCGGGCGGCGGAAACGGTGGCGCTGTGAGTCCAGCGCCTGCATACGTGCTCGGCATTTTTCGCCCTCTGCCAACCAGTGCGCGGCAGTGTTTGAATCGGGTACTGGCGTGCTATGTCGGGTCGCTGCCCAGTCTACGAAAGCGGCAAAGCTTTTAACCGAAGCCGGGAGTGAGGGCAGGGGTTTATAAGGCAAACCCTGACCGGAGGCATAACTTAACCGCCAGAGTAAGGTTTCTTCGCGCCGTTTAATTTCGCCTTGACTCGCCGTCGTGGAGTCTTGCTGGGCAAGGCGGAGGACTTCGCGATCCCACGTCATTCCCGTCTCGCTGAGCGCGCGCTGCCCTGTTTCGGATAGAGGCGTAAACACGGCCGCCTGCTGCCTGTGATAACAACAGGGCGCGAGGACCAGGGTTTGAACGGTGGTCGATTGGCTAGCCGCGTGGACCAGGTGGCGGTGCAAATCGCCACAGGCGTGCAAAGCTATCCAACGGCAGTTTTGCTCGGCAAAGGGCGGCTGAAAAACTGACCCACACACAAAAAAATGCGGCGGTGCGCCGGGGCTTCTGTCCTTGGCTGAGCGCTTGGCACCGGCTTGACACAGTGTGCATTGGGTGTCGAGGGTGATGACGGGGGCCGCATCCGGGCTTGGACGATAGCGCAACAATCGCCCGAGATGGCCTTTGCCGCCACACCAATCTATCCAGGGCAATAGGGCCTCGCTGGGCGTCTCTTCAACACAAGGCGCCGCGAGTGAGCACACCTGTGCCCATTTGCGCCCCGGCGTATCGCGTGCGACCCAAAAGGGGTAATCGGCCTGCGCATAGGGGGTTTCGCGTGGTTCATAGTGCTGTTGCCAGGCGATCATAGGCGCGAGGTCATGGCTGGCAGCGGCCTCCGGCAGAGCGCCTTCTGCGAGTGCCTGCAAAAACGCATTGTGTTGCCAGAGTGACGCATATTGCGCGAGAAGCTTTGCACCGGTAGTTAAGCCGGTCGCGACTTCCGTATACTGGTCGCTTTTGTGCCGGGATATGCCCATGACTGCTCCGATACCGACATTACCCTATGCGCTCTACAGCGCGGAACAAGTGCGTGAATTGGATGCGCTCTTGATAGAGGGCCAAAAAACGCCGGGCATTGTACTGATGAAACGCGCTGCGCGCGCCGTTTTTGCCGTGTTGCAAGCGCGTTTTGCCCATGGCTCTGTCACGGTGCTCTGCGGTGCGGGCAATAATGCGGGCGACGGCTATGCCGTGGCGGCTTTGGCGGCCCAGGCGCAGCGCGATGTGCAGGTGCTCTATGTCACCCCCCCGGATCAGCTTCAAGGCGATGCGCGTCGTGCTTATGAATATGCCTGCCAAGAAAACGTCAAGATGCTGCCCTACAACACGGGTGCCGCCCGCCATCTGCCAGACGGCTGTGCGATTGTGGATGCCTTGGTCGGAACCGGGCTCAATGGCGAGCTGCGCGCTAATTTGCAAGACGTGATCCGTGAGATTAACGCCACCACTTTGCCCATTATTGCTATCGATGTGCCCTCTGGTCTCTGTGCCAACACCGGGCGAACTCTGGGGGAGACCATACGCGCTCAGGCCACTGTCACCTTTATTGGGTGCAAAGCGGGCTTGTTGACCGGGCGGGCGCCAGCCTTCACCGGCGATATTTATTTTGATGCGCTGGGTGCTCCTCGGCATCTGTATAGCGCTTTTCCCCCTGTGGCCATTCGCGTTGACGGCGATGCGCTGAAACGTTTTTTACCACGCAAAGCGGCCGATGCGCACAAAGGTGACGCAGGCCATGTCCTGGTGGTGGGCGGTGACTTGGGGATGGGGGGCGCGGCCATTCTCTGTGCGGAGGCGGCCCATGCCTCAGGTGCTGGGCTCGTCACACTCGCGACCCGGGCAGAACATGTGATGCCGGCGCTGGTTCGCCGCCCTGAAGTCATGGCCTTGGCGGTGATGCGCGGCCAAGAGGTGTCCGCCTGCCTTGAGCGCGCCACAGTGGTAGCTCTTGGCCCAGGTCTGGGCCAAAAGGCCTGGGGGCAGGCGCTAATGCAATCCGTGCTGGCGAGTTCGCTGCCCTTGGTGATCGATGCTGATGGTCTCAACCTGCTGGCTGATCAGTTTCAGGTGTTGCCTGCGCGCGGCAACTGGGTGCTTACGCCCCATCCCGGCGAGGCGGCGCGTTTGCTGCACACCAATACGGCGGTTATTCAACAAAATCGCTATGAGGCAGCGCAGGAGATTCAGCGCCAATATGGCGGCGTGGTGGTACTCAAGGGGGCGGGGACTGTTATCTGTGATGGTGATACCACCTGGGTGGCTAAAGTGGGGAACCCCGGGCTTGCCACAGCTGGCAGCGGCGATGTGTTAACCGGCCTGCTCGCGGCCTTCATTGCGCAGGGATTGCCGCTTGCCATTGCGGCCAATTTGGCGGTGGTCATGCACGGCGAAGCGGGTGATGAACTCGCCAAAACCTATGGCCATCACGGTTTGGCGGCCGCTGATTTGCCCTCCTGTTTGCGGCTGCTGTTGAAGTGATGTTACTGAATAGATTGTTATTGAATAGGTTGCGATGAAGACACCCGTATTGTTCCACACTGATCTTCCGGATGAGGCGGCCACCTTGGCGTGCGGTATTGCTCTTGGGCAGTTGGCGGCCGGCGACTTAACAGCCGGTAAGGGGCTCAGTGTTTTTTTGTCGGGCCCGCTTGGCGCAGGTAAAACGGGTTTTAGTCGCGGCTGTTTGCAGGGGCTTGGGCACCCAGGCTCGGTCAAAAGCCCGACCTATACACTGGTCGAGCCTTACGCCTTGGCCAGCTGTCAGGTTTATCACTTTGATCTTTACCGCCTGAAGGACCCGGAAGAACTCGAGTTTATGGGTATCCGCGATTATTTTGGCCCAGGATGTTTGTGCCTCGTGGAGTGGCCTGAGTGCGGTGAGCCGCTCCTGCCTGAGCCGGATATCTGGCTTCACCTCAGTCATCGCGACTCGGGGCGCGGGCTGAGCGCGCAAGCCTATAGCCCGCTCGGCCAGGCACTGCTTGGTCGACTGCGTGAGGCCCTGTGCTGATGAGAGTCGCCTGGATCACGCTGACGTTACTGGTGGCAAATCTTCTGCCGGGTGCGGGTTTCATTCCTTATGCCTTGGCTGAAACTGCCGCGCCCAGTGCAGAGATTAGGGGGGTGCGCCTTTGGCGCTCGCCTGAGAGTACCCGCTTGGTGTTCGACTTGTCCTCGCCAGCCGAGCACCGCCTGTTTCAGTTACGGGGCCCCGAGCGCATCGTGATTGATATTGAGCGCGCAACCTTGCGCCAAGGGTTGGAGCAGCTCCCGCTCGAGAAGAGCCCCATTGAGCGCATTCGTTACGGCACCCAACCCGACGGGGGCGTGCGGGTGGTGTTTGATCTGCGTGCGCCGGTCACGCCGCGCAGTTTTGTCTTGCCCAAGCATGCCGACAAGCCAGACCGACTGGTTATTGACCTAGACGACCTTAACAGCGATCCGGTGCCGACTGCCGCACAGGATGCATCGGCCGCATCAGCGAGCAACTCACCAGTGACCAACTCACCAGCGACTAGCTCACAAACCGCTCAACCGTCCCAGGTCGCCGGGGCAAGGCTCAAGGAAGCGTCGGCCCAAAAGTCCAAAGTACTCAGTAGCCAGCCAGCGGAAACCGCCAATCGCCCGCAGGCGAGTGTTCAGAAGGAAAGTCCCCAGAAGGAAAGTGTTCAGCCAGCCAGTACCCGGCAAGAAGCTGTGTCTGAAGCTAAACCCCTGTCTGAGCCTAAACCCGTTAAATCGGCACCCGTCGCGGCCCGCAAGATTTTGATCGCCATCGATGCCGGCCACGGCGGCGAAGACCCCGGTGCCATAGGCCCCAAAGGCTTGCGCGAAAAAGATGTGGTGCTCGATATCGCCAAAAAGCTGGTGCAACGCATCAATGCAGTTCCCGGGTTTCAGGGGCGGTTAGTGCGCACGGGCGACTATTACATTTCGCTCAAGGGGCGGCGCGATAAGGCGCGCGCTTGGCGGGCTGATTTGTTTGTGTCCATTCATGCCGATGCTTTTCATAACGCCAAAGCCCAGGGCGCCTCGGTGTTTGCCCTCTCGCGCCACGGTGCTACCAGTGAAACGGCCCGTTTTCTCGCCCAAAAAGAAAACGATGCGGATAGGATCGGCGGAGTGGGTGGCGTCAGCCTCTCGGACAAGGACGATGTGTTAGCGGGGGTTCTTGTGGACCTGTCGATGACGGCCGCTTTAACCAGCAGTTTGGATGTGGGTGCCCTGGTGCTTAAAGAGATGGGTGGGCTGTCGCGCCTGCATAAGCGCCACGTGGAGCAAGCTGGATTTATGGTATTAAAATCGCCAGATGTGCCGTCTATCCTCGTCGAAACGGGGTTTATCTCCAATCCACACGAGGCGCAGAAACTCGCGTCCCAAGCCTATCGTGACCAGATGGCTAGGGCGATTTTTAAAGGGATTCATCAGTATTTTACCCGCCACCCACCACCTGGCAGCCAGTTGGCGGCACAGTCGCCAGCGGCCTTGCGCCACTATGTGGTGGCACAAGGCGATACCCTCTCGGGCATTGCCAAAGCGCATGGGGTGAGCGCGGAGCAGCTGCGCAAAGCCAACAAGCTGCCCTCTGACACCGTTAAAATCGGCCAGCGCTTAGCGATTCCCCAGTCGTGATACGCAAATTGATTCATCAATTAAGGACTGCTACGTTTGGTCTCTGCGCCAAAGCCTAATGTTCGTGGGAACCTAGCCATTGATTTATTCCGTTTTGATAAGGGTTTGTTTAGCTCAAGTGCCTTCTGATTGAAAATCAATGACTCTGACGCCTTTGATCTTAGAGGTTCTGTTAGAGAATTATGTATAGAGCTGGACTTTAGAATATAAGCGTTTAATTTTTAAAAATAACTTGACAAGGCTGCGGCAA
>JACCDR012041284.1_pt1 | contig 41145 bp, 68 predicted proteins | sample 7446431 | NCBI WGS metagenome assembly JACCDR01 (sample SAMN15323443, study PRJNA562643) | freshwater metagenome | isolation source: river surface water | place: USA:Blue River Watershed | collected 2017-08-17
CGACCACGACCCCGACCACGACCCCGACCGCGACCACGACCCCGACCGCGACCGCGACCACGACCCCGACCGCGACCACGACCGCGCGCCGAACCAGGCCCACCACATGGCGCTCACCCCCCTGACCGCGACCACGACCACGACCGCGACCCCGACCGCGACCGCGACCACGACCCCGACCGCGACCGCGAACACGACCGCGCATTATCCAAAAATACTGCATTCATTATGCAACTCCGTAAGGGATTCTTCCGGTCCACTTAGTCACGTCAACAATCGCACCTTTGAAGATCACGACGTTTTCTGCGAACGGCTCGGATTCACTGATAGTTCCGCGCGAAACGCATTCGTGGAACCTTCCTGTATCCGCAACCCAGCACGCATCCGAGAGTTCAATGCAATCGTCGTGGATAGCAACAACTCTCCCCAAGTCGTACACCGTCGCCAGCCTGAACAAGTACGCTTCACCGACCTTGATCGGGTATTCGGGCTTGGTTGATCGACTCGTTTTCTTGACTACCTTCTTTTTCATACATCGCACTTTCTGCCCGTATGGGCGTTTGTCTGAATCTCGTGTCTTGCCGCAAATCACATTCAATCCATCGATAAAGGCGTTCACATCTTTATCGGATGCCAAGCCACGTTCGGCCCAATCTTCTCCGAAATATTCGCTGGCTCGGTTGATTCGTCGGTTTGTCTCACGGTGCTTACCGTTCTCGTATGTTGTTTCGATAACCACGTCAACTGTCACGGGTTCGACGCTTCCAGGCTTGTACATAGTGAGTGCCAGCGTGTATGCGCACACGTTGCTACGGATCGGCTGCCGTGTCTCCAGCCCCGTAGTAGGGTCTGGAACTTCCTCAACGTCTTTCAAGATCCTATCGGCGATCTCATCTGGAGTTCGTTCCGGTCGGGACTTTGGTACGACCGTGCACTTGCAAGATCCGGGCACATTCTCAGGCGACTTGCAGCGTTCGCAACGGTATTGGATGTATCGGTCGTTTCGTGGCATGTTGGTCCTTTGTTCCTTTCGTGCCCCCTAATCCCGCCCAAGCCAATCACGGCGTAGGCGGTTGGTCGTAACTTATAACGCATCCTTGCGTTGCCCCGACTCAGGCTCGGACTGTAATAACTAGGCCGACCGATCGTCCTAACCGATCGACCCTTATAACCGGACAGTCATCCGTGACTAGTCACATCGCAAGGCACTAGCGAGCGGTGCCTGCCCGCTAGCACCCGAAAGGAGGAGAAACGTGAAGCACACAGCCGGGAATCGAACCCGAGTCGGAGGACTGAGCAAGATCAACGCAGATGATTGTCTTGCTTCTAGGCGACTACCCAAACGTCGCCGCGCCCGTGTGCTGGTTATTACGGCATAGTAACATTCATGGATTTGGCGTTCACATTGTTATTCACTCCATCACTACGAACTCTCACGCGACCCTCGCAGATTGTTCTGGTTCTCCGCACCGTACCGTCCGCGCCTTGCGTTAGTACGGTAATCCATTGTCATGCACTCAGTCTATCGGCTATCAGCCTTTGATACCTTTAGACTTTTTCTCAGATTCCTCCCTGTTCGTTATGAAACAGCGATCGGAGAAACCCAAACACGTTTTCAAGAATCTACATGGTTATCACCTCCCTTCTGTTGGTCTATTGCTTGCCGCGCCCCAGCGTCGAAGCCAGCGGAGTATGCCACGCCTAATTTAGTAAACCGACCAGCGCTCTGGCAAACTCATCATCAAAGTAACCAACACTAACTCCAAATGGTCCAGTCACGCCACACTTCGTGCTTGTTGTGTCTGGGTTCGGCTCACAACTGTACGGACCCTCAATCTTCGGTTCGGTGGTCATGGCTTGCTCATTCCCTTTCTTGTATTTTTCATACGGCGCGATGTCTCCACACCACTCGCACACGTACCCGTCCACACCTGGCTGCTTACAAGTGCCGCATGGATAGACTTTCGGACCATATCGCCGCGCTAACAGGTCGGCTAGTGCGTACCACTCAGGGGAGTATGGCTCAGTCTTTGGTGGGATTTTCTTGATCATGTCTTTTCCTTCAAGATCGCCCGCACCCGCTCGTCGATGTGTGAGTCGAGTGCTTCCTTTAGATCGCGTTCGGCTTTGCTCAGCGCATAGATGTACTCCGCACCGTGATATCCCCACGAGTACCCGCTTGAGTTTGCAAAAGCATCATCGTGTTCTTTTCGCTTCTCGTTCAGGTTGGCTAGCGCGAGTGATATGTCGGTGATGCTCATGGCTTGCTCGCTTTCGTGAAGGAGATGGCTTCTGCTAGTGCGTTCCAAGCAGCGAGGTCATCGTCATTGAGAAACTTATCATCGGTCCTAGTGAAGTTGTCCACTGCCATCCGTGCAGCCGATATCAACTTACCAAGCACGTCTTCCTCAGCAGCCTTCTCTGCGTTGTCGCCGAAGTGTTTGGAGTAGGACGTGGCTGTGTCTACAAGGTATTTCGCTATGTCGTCCGGCATTTGAAGCGTCACGTATGGCGTGTGTTCAAAGTCTTGTGAACGCATCACGACAAATAAAAACTGCCTCCGTATTGATGTGTTGTGCAGTTTGAACTCGGCGTTCATGCTTCCCCCTTCAGCCCTGCGAGGGCGTTACGGCGTTGCTCACGATACCATAAGGTGTACCGTTCTTTGAACTTTTCAAGGGATTCCCCTAGACGAACTATCGGCGCATCCTCCATCGCCTCAATCGCCGCCTGAATCGCGGGATCGTCGGCGAGAACAAACCGACCGCACCAGACTTCGCCGATCAAAGTGTGGCCCATTGGGGTGAGCGTTAGGTCATACCGTTTCATGCTTCGTCCTTTCAATCCCTCCCCCCACCTTCCGGCGCGGGGAGAGAGCCTTGCGGCGTTTGGAGTCATGGCATTTCGGCAAGTCGCTTCATATCCTCCAGTGCTTGCTCGTTGTTGTCATAAAATCGAGCGGGCGAGATTTTGTACCCAGACGCTTTGTATATTTGCATCGCTGCGAACAAAGTAGAGGTCCGATTTTCCAGCCTCTTGCCCGCGTCTCCTGCAAGTTTAACAACCCACCCTGCACGGCAATGCGTTGTTTCACACGTGTGCCATTGCTTCATATCCAATGCACAAGGCCTTTTGACAGTCGAATAGACAACCTTGTGGATGTCGGGAATAACTGGTACCGCTTCCACTTCCGACTTATCTCTCGATATGCCGTAGCAGCGGGAGCAGTCGGAGCAGTCGGAGCAATCGTAGCAGCCGTAGCAGCGGGAGCAGTCGGAGCAGCGGGAGCAGTCGGAGCAGTCATAGCAGCGGGAGCAGTCGAAGCAGTCGGAGCAGTCGGAACAGTCGGAGCAGTCGGAACAGTCGGAGCATCGGGAGCAGTCGAAGCATCGGGAGCAGTCGAAGCAATCGGAGCAGTTCATCAATGTCCCGAGTGATTCTCTTGCCCGTTCTTCTGAACCCCAGTATTCAATAGATGCCTTGTTTCCATTAGACCCTTCAATCCAAGTTGGCATTGTGTTTCTCCGTATTCTCAACTCTATCAGTTGGCGATCCCCGCCTTGAATATCTCCCTGCGCCGTCAAGCGGGAGGAGCGTTGGAGTTAGAGGGTGAACCGTGCCTCGGTACTGTCGCAGAACTTGCCCATCAGTTCATCCCATCCGTCTGACGGATCTTTGGGACATCCCCAATCCGAGATGGCGTCGTATCCATCGTTGCCGAGCACGACCAAGAACCAACGAGACTTGCCCTTCGCGTTCTTGAAATAGCATCGGCATTCGTCCACGCTGTGAATGCTCTCAAACATCTGCAACGCGGACATTCCGCCGACGGGTGCGTCCACATCGGTTTTGTGTGGAGTGAAACCAGCGTCGATCAAGTCGTGAATCAGGTTCCAAGTCAGACGGCGTTCGACCATCACTCTCGGCAGGACGGACGGAGAAATACGCTGGCGATCTTCGTCGGTCATTGAGGGCGTCTTGCGATTCTTTGAAGTCAACATGTTCATCTCCAAACCTCCAACCTGCAATCCGGTTGGCCGATCCCGTTGCCCCGATGAATAACTGTACACCTAGTATATCGTCATGTCAAGTATGGGGATTGATTTTTTGTATCCACATTGTATGATTTTTTCATGGCCGAACGCGGACGCCCAAGAAAACCCGAACAAGATAGACGTACTTATCGATTATCCGTAAAGTGTACGCAAACGGAATACGAACGGTTGGTACAACGCGCCAAAGACAACGGTATGTCGTTGTCGGACCACGTACGAAAACTCGCAAATATCGAGGAAAAGTAGACCATGAGGTACAGACTCGCCCGTGTCGTCGTCGCCGCGGCCATCGTCTTTGGTGGAATCGCGGCCATCTCCGTTACTACCGGGTGTGCAACCGTGGAGGGCGATCCCGTCGCCACCAATCGGGCAAGGTATATGCAAGCCAACCTGAACTACATCGCGGCCCGCGATGCGTTCTCGGATGCACTGCAACGCGACCTCGACCGGCACGCACGCGGAGAACCCCTACGCCTCTCCCCCGCCAAGCGCGAACAGGCCGCCCGGTATCTCACAGAGGCGTCGAATCTGCTCAACGAATGGCAAGCCAGCGTAGAAACCAATCAACCCTTCGATGATGTTGATTCGCTGTTGTCGATCATTCTTTCCGTCGAAGCCCTCGTACTGGAGTCGAACCAATGAGCGACCGCCCCTCATCAGTCGCAGCCGACGCTATCGGTATCGTCAAACTGGTCGCCGATATCTATCGGTCGTATAAACTGACCAACGGACGCGACCCTACACCCGAAGAGATTATTGCTATCGGCGATGCTAGGATGGAATCTGAAGTTCGCAACTTGCAACTACTCGGACAGCATCGCCAAGTGACACGAGATAATCCGCAATGATCTACTACACTCTCGCCGAATCGACCGCCCCAGCGTATGACCCGTACTTACAATACGGTGCTTTGGGGCTTCTTCTATTCGTACTAGTTGCGATATTCTGGAAGGGCGTTCCGCAAATCGGCACGCTCATCGAGCGTAACGTAAAGAGTGTTTGTGACGCGATCAGCACAGGCTTTAGTGCAGTCGGTTCGCAAATCGGCGAGATGCGTAGGGATCTTTCTGGTATAGAAACTCGGCACGCTACGCATATCGACGAAGTAAAATCACGCCTTGATCGAATCGATACAGGAATCAGCGAAGTAAAAACAATCGTGTCACGAGAGAAACGTGAGGGATGAAGACCAGCATGAAAATCGCAACACTTCTTGCCGCCGTCTGTATTACTACGAGCGTCGGTATTCTGGTTCACTTTGAACCGCCAAGCGTCGAAGAACCCCGCCCTGTTCCACGTGGATATTCAAGCGGGCTTGCGTGCTATCAGGCCAATGGATGCGAGTTCCGAGCGACGTTTACCCAATGCTTGAAGTGCTGCAACCAGCATTGCCCGATTCCGTGGTACGACGGGTGCGTTGACGCCTGCATCGCACAGTACGATCCGAAGAAAGTTCACGCGGCATTGATCGATGCTTCGGAAGTCATCACGAACGAACTGCCGGGCGTGATTCAGGGCGAAGCACGGGCGATCCTTGTAGCGGTACAATATGCACGCGACGAACGCACACGACATATCGCAAGCCTCGTGGCACGCGACGCCGAAGACGCGATTGGCACCACCGGCATCTATGTTGAGAGGGCACACCAATGATTACCGCGTTGCTACCGATCGTGCTTGCTGGGCTTGGTCCGCAGCCTGTGCCGCTAGGTAACGTCGGCTGGACGATCTACGACCCGCCCCAACCGCACGAATCCGCATGGCTAGGCACGTCGTCTAGCCTCATGTATTCCGACGACGACAACGCTACAACGATCGTTGGGCCGGGCGTATCTTCTCGCCTGATCACGAAGGGGTACGGATTCAGCGTTGCCCCCAACGTGTACAACGTCATAGTTGATATCACGGGCGAATGCAGCGACGATACCGGGTTTGTCGAGGTTGGCATCCGCAACGCATTCGGACCACTGACTGAGACTCGCCTGTACTTCGTCCCCGAAGGCGGCGGTAACATTACCATCGAGTTCAATCAGGTAGTCGAGTCGAGCGATATCAACAGTTCCGACTTCGGCGCATGGGTGCGGGCATTCGGTTACACCGAAGAGCCTACGTCGATCAAACTCAATCGTCTTTCGGTGAGGGTGGGGGTACAGCCCCAATAACGCATGGGTACATCACGCAACACCATTTACGCGACTTGGCCGGGTCAACACACAACGCAGTGGTACCGCCAAGTTATGGGCGTGCGTGCCCGTTGGAAAACCGAAGCACCCGGAACGTACCCGACAACGTATTACATCCGTCAAGACGACGCGGGCGATCACACGGGAGGCGGCGGTGCCGGTACCCAAGCCGATCCATATCTCATGTACGACGCCGAAGATATTCAACTCTTCTACGACGATACAAAGTCAGGCGGTTACAAGTCGTATCTAATCGAGCGTGGGTCGGTTATAAAGTGCCAGAGTGTTGCCCTCCAAATGGATGAGGCTTTCACGCACTTGGGTACGTGGGGAACAGGAAATAAGCCGGTATGGTCCAACTTCGAGTATAACAACGACAATGGTACTGGCTGGACTAGCACGGGAACAGGGGCGTACTACAAGACGTTTACGCAAGCATATTGGGTTCGATTACAGGAATCGGTACACGCCAATCTGACTCAGGGTACCGAAACGATCTTCACGAAGCGGACCAGTCAGGCTACCGTAGAGGCTAACAACGATTCATTCTGGTTCGACACCGGGGCGTTGCGTTTGTACGTTCGCATTGGTGCCAATCTCAACCCAGCAACCAATCTGATTCAGATATGTACATCAAACTCCAAAGGCATCCGCGTCACTAATGTTGATGGAGTACGGGTAGAAAATCAGATTGCAGTAGGCTTTGGCATGGGATCGTTCGACGGCGGCGGTGGTCCTAACGGGGCGAGCCAGCAATACAACATACACGTCGAAGTCAAAGACAACAACGTGTGTTACATTGAGGGATGCGAGGCTTACTACTCAGGGCATCACGCTTTAGGACATCTTGTATCTGGCGGTGGTAACGCCGGTGGTTACACGCTTTGGGAGAACTGTAAATCTGGCTTGTGCCGAGTCGATGGTAACGGCGAAGCAACTATCTTTATCTTCTACGTCAACGACGGCGGGCACGAATACATCGCCTATGACTGCGAGTGTTTGTATGGCGGACTGCCGGACAGCGGACGGACGAACTGGTCGGCCACGGCACCGCGGGCCGGGCTGCCGTTCTACGCGCACGCCAACTCGACTTCCGAAACTGGTTGGGGCATTATCTGGAAGTTCCACACGCACGATCATACCTATGGCTGCCGCTACAACGGCAATCTAGGCAATATGACTACGTGGAACTCCGCTAGCACCAACAACACCGTCACTACGAACTACCACGGGGCGATCGTGGGCGAGCGTTTCGACGGCGGAGAAGGCACCCAACTCAATCTAAGTGCCCGCCACTTTCAACACATGTGGTGTAGGCTGTTGTGCAAGCCGCCGAGTGCATCGACTATGCCGATGTTCCAATCTTCCGGCACGCCTGATGATGTTCGCCCGGTCTCTTCGCCGGTCGGGCTGCGCGTCAAGGTGGACTACGGCAACATAACCGGCACGGGAAACGCCCCGTGGACAGCCAACGCTTCCGATCAGTATTACGCGCCGATGTTCTGCCACTTTCAGGGCGTAAACTTCGCAACTGCAAAGAATATAGCATGGGACTCTAACCCGGTATCATCCTACCGATCGGCACGAAACCGATTTTTCGCTACGACTTGGGCTATGGACCTTCCGGCAGGACGCCCCGCAATCAATAACTGTCCCAACGGTACGCCCACAGGCGCAACGACTGGGGCCGATTCAGCCGTTACGGGCGGTGGGCGGTTTAGTGCGTTCTGGAAGACGGGTACGACGATTGGTACTCACACCGTTTATGGTCCATCCAACTTTAGTGCCGACTATCTCGGCCACGACGGTCACACCGGCTACATCGACCTATCCGCTTCTCCCGACTTAGACCATGTGCCGGAATCTGGCGATCAGGTGTATCAGGCCGTAACCGATACGAGCAACTTCCCTTACGTCCCAGAATGGTGGATGGATGACAATGGAGATGTGCGAGAGTTTCCGGCCACGCCGAGTATCGGTGGATTGCAAAAATCAGGAATGCCAATCATCCCCGAATACGCTTCAACCGACAACCCACGCGGCTGGGGTATTCGCGGTTCAAGAAACTTCCGGGTAAGATAATCGCCCCGCTCCCCCTTGCGTGCTGGAAAGCCCGTAGGGGGTTTAGACAACCAGACGTACCCAAGTCCACCCCGAGGGTTGGCACGCCTTACGCGGCTTCGTAGCGTTACCAATAGGGCCTAGTGTGTGGTGAGAAGTGAGACGAACGGCACCGCACAGCAACCCCGCGTTAGGTCGAAACTCTAACGACGCGGCAGTAATGCGCAACGGATAGATGGTGCTAAGCGAAGGCGGCTCCGCCCGATGCAACACGACCGATCCCAATCACGGGGTCGGTACGTCGCTCAGGCTCACCACCCGATGCAATCAGATTGTCAAATAAGTGTGTGTACTTCTCTGTATCTGTGTGTACACTACACAAAACAAAAAACGGGCGCAAACTTTTTGAAAATGAGTCATAGATTCAAGGGAAATAGCATGAATCCAATCATCGGCCATATGGAAAATGCATGTGTGACGTTTGATAAAAAATGGGATTATCCTGGGTACTCGATGGCAAAGTTGATCGATGGTAAAGTTGTCATCGATGGAGTTGTTTGTAACGACGTTGGCGACCCTTGCTCTCGTGTTACGCTGAGCGGCCCGGACTGGCCTGTCGTAGATCACGACAATGGAGATAGACACGCTACCGTCAAGACCGAATACCAACTCACCTACCGAGATGGAATAGTAGTGTCAATCTCGCGAAGTAATCCCGATTGTCCAATCACCGATCACCAATCACCGATCACGACGCAGGCGATGAACACACCACCGAACCACGCAAGCCAAACACGCTGTCAGAGGGTGCGGATTGATTCACTTGCAACATTGTTGCATCTAGCGTAGGATTATGATATGTCACAGTTGCAAGTACAACCCGAATCGATGCCATCGGGAGGGGCGGGATTCTTAGCACTGGACCTACGCAACCCCAAAGATCAGGCTGCTTTGCGAACGGCGATATCGGATTGGCCGAAGCGGTTTCGCTCGATGACCGCCGATGTACACGATCGAATCGTAAGAGAGTTGCTGGTATCGCTGGACGAAGCCGACGTACTGACCCAAGATCCAGACACGGCAGTAGAGGGTTCCAAGTTGCGGGTATCGGCTTCAAAGACGCTGGCTATGGTGGCACAAATGGCGCAGCGTGACGATCACAAGATCATGGATGCGATCTTGGGCACCGGAAAGTCCACCACGAACGTTCAGGTAAACACGCAGGTCAACAACGATATCACGTTGAATGTGCCTGCCCCTAAAATAATCGAGGGTCAATGATGGAAGCATTGGGCGTACTGTGTGGGTTGATTGTTGCTGTTGTGGCGTTGTGCATGATCTACCCGGAGCGTAAGCGGTATTGAATGTAACCCTGAATCTACCACGGGTCACAAAGTATCAGAGCGATGCAATATTCGCTCCAGAACGCAACGTCGTTATCGAGGCCACGACTAAAGCCGGGAAAACGTACGGGTGTATCCTCTGGATGCTCCACGAGGCGGGTAAGGCAAAGATGGGCGAGGGTTGGTGGGTTGCCCCGATCTTCCCGCAAACAGCAATCGCGTACCGGCGTATGTGCAAGTTGCTGGAATCGGTAGACAAGCCCAAGCGATTCTGGAAAACCAACATGTCTGATATGTCGATCACGCTGGCGAACGGTGTGGTTATTCGTTTCAAGTCTGGCGATAATCCCGATTCGCTCTTCGGTGAGGACGTATTCGCAGCCGTTATCGATGAGGCGAGCCGATGCAAGGATGATGTGTATGGAGCGGTGCGTACAACGCTTACCGCTACGAACGGGCGATTACGGATCATCGGAAACGTCAAGGGGCGGCAGAACTGGGCGTACCAACTCGCCCGCAAGGTAGAAGGCGGTCTTCAAGACTGGCACTATGCCAAGATCACTTGCTATGACGCCGTGAAAGCGTGTGTGATTAGTGAGGCTGAAGTAGATGCCGCTCGGCGTGAACTGCCCAATCAAGTATTCAGGGAGTTGTACGAAGGCATCCCATCCGACGACGGTGGAAACCCGTTCGGCTTGAAGGCTATCGCCGATTGCATCCTGCCCATGAGCATGTCCGAGCCTGTTGTATACGGTATCGACCTTGCCAAGTCCTCTGACTGGACCGTCTGCATCGGGCTTGATAACGACGGTGCTGTGTGTTCTTTCGATCGTTGGCAAGCCCCGTGGAGAGACACCACGCGAAGGCTTGAATCGATGGTTGGAAGTACGGTAGCGATTGCCGATAGCACGGGTGTAGGCGATCCGATCGTTGAGCAGTTGCAAGCGTCGCTACCCAACGTCACCGGGTATAAGTTTACTAGGCAGAGTAAACAACAACTCATGGAGGGTCTGGCCTACTCTATCCAGAATGGTGAGGTACGATTCCCCGATGGCGTAATACGTAACGAGTTAGAAGTGTTTACGTATGAGTATTCGGCGAGTGGTGTAAAGTACACAGCACCGGAAGGATTGCACGACGATTGTGTATGCTCGCTTGCTTTGGCGTTATATGGATACAAGAATCGTTCACTACCTTATGCGGCTTGGGGAAGTACGCCGGTTAGAACGGTGAACCGTATCGACGAATGGGCATGGGGCGAACACTAATATGGAACACCCACACACTGAACTTGAAACCAAGCAACTCGGATCTACCGCCGAGTGGAGCGGTTCAACGGTTCGTACGGGTGAGGGTGTGGCTTCCCGTTGGGCACGCAACGACAACGACCAACTTATTCGGCGTGCTATTTCGTGGGTGATGATTTGTGCAAGTGCGAACGCTACGGCGTGTGCGTCTCAGACGCTACGCATGTACCGAAAGAAGAGCGGGAAGAAGGGAACTCGCTCGATCGGACGTAAGAGGCTTGCGCACCTTCGTTCGCCCGCTGTGGGCACTAAAGCGTTCCAGTACGCCGAGTATGCTGGCGATGTTGATGAGGTGAAGGAACACCCGGCGTTGTCGTTGCTACGTTCGCCTTCGCCGTGGTATCGAGGCAACGACTTTTTTCAACTGTTGCATTTGTGGCGTGAGTTGTGCGGAAACTCGTTTGTCGGCGTAGTAGATGCAGATACTGAGCCATCGGCTCTGTTGCCGTTGATGCCGCAGTACACGCGCATTCAGCCGGACCAAAGTGAATTCGTGAAGGGGTATTGGTATGGGCGGGCGACGGAGCGAACGATCTGGCTTGAGGCGTCCGAAGTTATCCACGCCAAGCATATGCCGAGTCCGTTCGACCCATACAACGGGGTCGGTCCACTCTTTGCGGCAATCGGACACGCGGACCTCGATTCGGCGATCACGACCGACGAAACGGCAAGATGGTTGAACGGCGCGCGTCCTGACTTCCTTGCTAAGTTGCCGAAGGGCACAAGCGAGGATCAAGCAAACGCATTCAAATCAAGGATCAACGCCAACCATCGCGGACCCCAGAACGCTGGCAAGTTCTTAGTCGTGACTGAGGCAGAGATTGAGCCGCTATCGTGGAACATGCAGGAGATGGCGTACATTGCGTCACGCGAGAATAACCAAGCGGTGATATGGGCAGCGTTTGGAGTGCCAGAGTCGCGTCTAAAGATGAACGATGCGAATCTTGCATCATCGTTGACTGGCGATCGGCAGTACATGCGAGACACGATCACGCCGCGTATTGCAAACGATGCGGAGACTTGGACTGAAACGCTGCTACCGATGTTCGGCGTGAAACCGGGCGAGATGTGGTTTGCTTACGATAACTGTGTGCCGGACGATGAGACGGCGACGGCTACGAGGAACGTAGCGTTGGTGAACGCAGGTATTATTACGCCGAACGAGGCGAGGATCGATGATGGCCGAGAGACTTTCGACGATGAAGAGGCGGACAAGTTACGTGGTCAGCAAGTAGCCACTCCGTACTCTGAAAATCCATCTGAAACGAAACTCGACGAAACTCCTTCAGACGTTGCTAAGAATCCAGCAGCGGACGTACAGGCAACGGCTTTGAATGGTGCGCAGGTTACGGCACTCATCGACCTGCTATCGCAGGCGGCGGCTCAACAGATTCCCCTAGAATCACTAGAACCGATCATCGAGGCTGCCTTCCCGCTTCTTGATACCGAACTAATCTCTCGCATTGTACAGCCGTTGTACGGGTTTGAACCGAAAGTAGAAGAGCCGACGATACAGGCAAACGATCAGATAGGTGAGATTACAAAGAGACTAGAAGCGATCGAAAAGAAAGCGATTGAAGAGGCCGAGGTACCAAGCGAAGACGCGGTAGCGGCATTGATGCGCCGTGCGTCCCTGTTCTTTGCGTTCATCAATCCGCTGTTGGTTGATGGAGTGTCGAGAGGGCTTACTCCAGCCGAGGTCATGCTGCAAGCGGGCTTTGAATCTTCGTTGGTACAGTACCTTGCACCTGAACTAGAGAAGCAGTTTGGTACTGGGTACAGGTTCGGACAGGCAGAAGCCGAGGAGTACATCGGCAACCTGAGCGAAGCCACACGAGGCACAATCACGCCTTCGTTTGATCTTGCTTCACCAGACGCGCAAAGATTCCTGAGTACCTACACGATCAGGCTTGCCAGAACGGTTAGTGCAACCACCGAAGAGTCCTTGCGTTCAACGATTGCGGAAGGGTTGCAGGAGGGGTCGAGCATTGCCGATCTTGCCCAGCGTGTTCAATCAGTCTTGGAAGAACGTACCACTATGGAAGCGGAGCGAATCGCCAGAACGGAAGCGAGCCGAGCGTACAACCGTGGGCGTGAAGCATCGTGGCGATCAAGCGGGGTTGTGAGTGGTAAGGAATGGATATTGAGCGGCAATCCATGCCCGATCTGTGTGGCGATGTCGGAACGGTTCAACGCTGCAAACGCGGTCGATCTTGACAAGCCGTTTATTCCTATAGGCGGAACTTTGCAACTAGCGGAAGGTCGAACGTTTACGGCGACGTATGAGGACGTGTATGGACCGCCTGTGCATCCTAACTGTGCGTGCGGAATGGCCGCGAGGTTTAGCGTATGACTACCACACTCGAAACTATCAATCTGATGCGTAAGCGAGCCGGGCTTGCCGACGATGCAAAGGTCGGTATTGCAGGTTCGTTTAGTAAGTCGTCGGAGGTTGTCAGTTCAAAGGGACGGGTTATCAGTTGGATAGCGAACACCGATGATATCGACATGGAAGACGAGGTAGTGATTCCTGAGGGACTAGATCCTACTCGTTACTTTGATAAGAATCGGGCGATCTTCCTTGACCACCGGTACGAAACCATGTACAAGATCGGGGTCATGCGTACCCGTTCGCTTGAACAGGGACCGGACGGTAGGAATCGCTGGAAAGTCAATGCGTATATCTTTCCGTCTGAGTTGGGCAACGCGGTATGGGCAATGGCGGAAGAGACGGGCGGTATGCCTTGCTCGATTGGTTTCTCGGCGATTGATTACGGAACGCCCACAAAGGAAGAGGCTAAGCGGTACGAACAGCGTAGTGTGAAGCCGCGTTCTATTGTGCGCAAGGCCGATTGGATTGAGTTGTCTGCTACGGCGATCCCGATGAATGTGAGTTGTCAGGGCCTTATCGGTGAACCCGATATGCGAACACTGAGTATGATCGATACGCTTATGAGTAAGAGCAAGATCACCCGCAAGGCTGCTTTGATGCTAGGCCACAAGGAAGCGAAGCGTAGGTTTACGGTGTCGATGGTTCGGCGTGTTGTTACGGTTGATATTGCTTAGTCTTGTGTTAGAATACTTTGGTGCGTGTTGTAACTGACTCGTACCAACTTCAAAACCTAATACGCTATCCGGCACTTGCCGCAACAGCCGCCCGCGTGGGCCGCGTCCGAGCCGTGTTGATGCCCGAAGCATGATCTAGACCTTCATCGGTCTATACGTGCAGGTGCAACATGACTTTGAAAGATCGAAAGACGCTGCTTGCGTTTCTTGCGGATGAGGTTGGGTATACGGGTGCGAAGACGCTCGCCGATATCCAGAAGTTCTGGGATGATGAATCCAACGGTATCGAGATTGTAGATCAGAACGGAGACAGGATTACCGGCAAGGATTTGAAGACGTTTTGGGAGCGTACCCCAAAGGTCACAATCGAAACCGAAGACGACGAAGGCGATGAGCCTAAAAAGAAGTCGTCTCTTGCTGGCAAGATCAGCAAGGCAAACGCTGCAATCGGTGACGGAGGGAACGATTCACGTTCGCCTGCTGCTTTCAAACGAATCGCGGCTCGAAAAGCATATGACCGAAAGGCGGCAACCGGTCGTACTTCGTTCGCGGATGCCGATACCGCCGAGGCTTTCGGTGCGTGGTTTCGTCTTTCCACACCGATCGGCAAGTCGTCATATGCAGGAAAATCATTCGACGAAGAGATTTGCACGAAAGCCAACGTGTCATACGACAACACGTCGGGCGGTGCAACTATCCCGGAAGACTTCCAGCCGACCCTAATCGACTTGAAAGAACGCTACGGGGTTGCTCGGCAAGTTCTCGGAACGATCCCGATGATGCGTGATTCTGTCAAGTGGCCTCGCGTCACCGGTGGAGATGACGGCGGCGTTGTGGTGTATGCCCCAGGCGAAGCAACCGCTATCACAGAGAGCAACCCGACGTTTGATAACGTCAATATGGTCGCGGTTGAAATGGGAGCGTATACCGAGGTGTCGTCTACGCTCGTTCACGACTCTGCGATCAGCATGGGCGATCACGTTGCTAAACTCATGGCGCGTGCGTTCGTCAAGAAAGAAGACAACCTCTTTATCAACGGCGATGGCACTTCTACGTACTTCAATGTTCAGGGTGTTCGAGAGAAGATCAAGGGACTTTCGGGAACTATCGCAAACATCGCGGGTTTGGTTGTCGGTTCTGGAAATGCTTACTCAGAACTTACTCTATCGGACCACAACTCAGTCGTAGGATTGGCACCTGCGTATGTTGATGTGATGAATCCATTATGGATCGTTCACAAGCGGTACTACTACAACGTTATGCGTAGATTGGCTCTGGCGGTCGGTGGAGTTACTGGAACTGAAGTTGTCAACGGAATCCCGCGACAAGTGTTCGATGGATACCCAGTCATCTTCTCTCAGGTTATGCCGCGTGTTGAAGGCAACTCTCAGGTGTGCGCTTTGTTCGGTGCGTTTGGTGAGGGCGCAAAACTCGGCGAAGTCACTGGAGGGATGAGTATCGATACAAGCACACACTTCAAGTTCTCTTCCAACGTCATTTCATTCCGTGCCATTCAGCGGGTCGCCATTACGGTTCACGACGTCGGTAATGCCGACGCTAATGAGGCGAATCGAGTTGCTGGTCCGATCGTTGGCCTTATCACGGCTGCTTCGTAATAACGCACACAAATCAAAATAACGCACACAAATCAAAGGGAAACACATGGCAAATCCTTTTCAGAATTCAAAGATTGTTCAGATGCTTGCACCGATCGACGCGAACGGAACGACGGCAACCGATACCGAGGTTGATACTGCTGGATTTCATTATCTTTCGGTCATTATCTCTGCTGGCAACGTTGCGGCAAATATGTCCGCCTTGACTCTGAACGAGTCTGATACGGCTGCACAAACTGGTACCGCGTTCGTCACGTTTACCGCTCTGACTGCGGCGGGCGGAGACAACGATACCGTTGCCGCTTTCATCGACCTTCGCAAGCGAAAGCGTTACATCTCGCTTGTTGCTACGGCTGGTGCCGGCGCGACTCTGTTGTCGGTCGTTGGGATTCTCTCGCGTGCAGATACCACTCCTGATACCGCTACGGAGCAGGGATTGGTCGAACGCTTCATCGTCTAACTTCAACCCGCCCGCACCCGAAAGGGATCGGGCGGATTTATGGCAAGAAAAATAACCGTTCGATTGAAACGCGACTACTTCATGCAACCATCTGGCTCCGTCGTGAAGTTGGATTATGGAGTTGGAAAAACTATGGTCGATTACAATCTTGCTACAGAAGTGCCTGAATCGACCAAACTTGATGCCGACATGACAACGAAAGATCCGGTTGATTCTAAGGTTGTGAAGCAATCCCGTACACGAAACAAGGCACTAAGCACAACTGGGGGTGAATAATGGCTATTGGACCAATGAAGCGGGCTGGCGTTCGGGTTCGCAACGGAACTATCGTTGTGCCTGCATCATGCAAGGCTACATGGATTACGGCGCACGACGATCTAGAGCAGACGGTACCGACTACGCCGCTGAATCCGGCGACAATCAGTAATGCCGAGTTCCATTGGGTAAAGGTACCGGACGGTGCTACCCGTTGCATTGTGCGTGCGAAGTACACCAAGTCGGCTACGGTAACTACTAGCCCGGTGGTGAGGATCATCGGTGCTTGTCCTGGTGAGAGTGCCGTAGACAAGGCCCCGCCAAGCGGCGAGTATATCAACGAAGATGGATCGTTCCCCGACGATGGCACGATTGAGTTCATGCGTCTGGATCTTGCTGCGTCAGCCGGAACTGGTACGACTCTCACGCTGGTTTCTAGTGGTGCGGATCTAATGTTCGACGCACACGCAACACCGAAAGCGTACAGCGATCCAACGTCACTTACGCCGATCGACTTGCTTGGATCGTGGTACGTCGGCATTGTGCCGGTGACGGCTGCAAACGTGAGTACTGGTGTTGTCGTTGGTCAGATTATGTTCATGAACTAATGGGGAACAACCATCGCTATCATCACGGTAACACAGTACAAGACGTATCGGTCGATTACAGTATCGACCTACGATACCGTATTGGCTGTGTTTGTGGCGAACGCTCAGGCTATGCTCGAAAAGTACACGGGCCGAGTGTTCGACTCCGCAACCTACACAGACGAAGCGTACGACGGAGAGAATAGCGAGTGGCTATTCCTGAATCAGTACCCCGTCACCGCTTTGACCACAATCAAGACCCGCGACGACAACAACGTAGAGACGACGCTAGCATCGACCGATTACAGGCTGGAGTCTGTGAACGGTCGGGTGTATAGGCTTGGCGCAGGGCGTGGTCGACTGCTGTACGATCCATTCGGGTATGTATCACAGCCGGATTGGGGCGTGTCGCCTTGCTGGCCGAGCGGGTTCCAGAACATCTTGGTAACGTACACGGCTGGGTACACGGCTCAAACGATGCCGGTTGATCTACAACAGATTATGTACATGCTGGTCGATGTTCTGTTCTTTGAAGTAAAAGACGGCGGCTCTGACCCGAACGTTGTCAGTGAGAATCTAGGAGACTATTCGTATACGCGGGCAGCACAGACCCTAAGCACGAACGAGCGGATAGCGATGATTGCGAATTACTACCGAAGGGTGTGGGGATGAGCGTATCAAACCTACTGAATAAGTCTTGCTACATTAGACGAAATACGGCTGGAGTTTCGTCAACGACGGGCGGACCAACGGTAACGATACCTTCGCTAGGCTCGGCGGTCCCGTGTGCCGTGCAGGTCAAGAGCCAGAACGAGCGTACGTTTGGCGTAAAGGATGCTGGTGTAGCGGAGTACGTGGTGTACTTTGCGATCGGAACGGATGTAAAGAACGGCGATTTGATCTACGATATCACGGGCATGACGAACGTTGTGCTAGAGGTCAAGGGTCCACCAACAGAGGGTGTAGGCAGGACGACGTATATCAAGGTGACGTGCGAGACTAAACAGGGGTTCAAGGTTGCCTAGACAAGCACAAGTAAAGTGGCATGGCGACAGGTTTATGAGTCATGTACGCGAATCGGCGAACAATGCTTTGTTTGCCGGTGCGTTGCTTGCTGCCGATCAAGCGGTTAGGAACTTTGGTAGGGGTCATGGTGGGGTACCTTCGCTTCCAGGAAGACCGCCAAACTCGCAAACCGGCAACCTTCGCAACTCGGTAACGGCGGTACACGCGAGAGACTTGGGCGTTGATCTTGCGGCTGCCTACGGAACGAATGTGCCATACGGTCGCTATCTGGAGTTTGGCGCAAGGCCCAAAGGTTCCCCGTGGCTCACGATCCCGGTAAGCAAGGAAGCGAAAGCGGCATCGCGTAGAGGGCTTGGCGCAAGATCGTTTCGACTTCGATTCGTGAAGACGAAGAACGCGGCTTTGTTGGTCAAGGATATACCCGGACGTAATGCACGCATGGAAGTTTGGTACGTTCTAAAGCACGAAGTCTATATTGCACCTCGTCCGTGGCTTAGACGTGCGGTTAGGGATCTTGGAACAAGGCTGCATACAAACGTCAATCAGGTGTTCCGAAAAGAGATGGAGAAGTTTAGGGGAATACCGCGTGGCAAGTGATCTACCATATTTATGGCGTGCTGTATACGATCGTCTTACCGGCGACACTGGCACGGGCGGTCTGTTTGCCACTGGTGCAAACTTGGTGCGTGCAGTGTACAACACGCGGGCACCGATGAACGCAGAAGGAACTACGGCGTTTCCGTATATAGTTTACAGCGTGTTTGAATCTGACCCGTCAGAGTCGGCATTTAGAACACGAGTATGGAGAAGGCGAATACGGTTCGACGTGCTTGTAGAATCAGAGGCAAATAACACGATTGATCCGCTGGCAAGAGGTGCTGATATCTTGCGAAGAGTAGAGGGAAACTGGGAGGATCAAGTTGCTGGCACGGCTCCGACGTTTGGCATTGATAGGTGGAAGCCGGATATCTCTGCCGGTGGTTGGACAGCCGATATATTTGATGCTGTAGATAGCGGTGAGGATCATAGTTTTCAGGACGGCTACTATGCTTGGTTCATCACGTTCGATATTCGATGCTCGAAAGAAGGTGCGTAAATGGGTTATCCGCTAACTGGTTCTGAGGGTACCGTAGTTTCATGGGGAACAGGAGGTAACTACTACGCCAACCTTCTCGCTGCGGTATCTGGTTTTGCATTCAGTCCACGGGTGAACGGCGAAGATATCGACATAACTGAATACAACACATATCAGTACAGTGTGCTGTCGGGGCTGTCAAGTTGGGACGCTACGCTGGAAGCGTATGGGTTTGCAACTCCTAGACTCGGGAACGTTGGTACACTCACATGGTCATCGGGCGGTTATTCGGCACACGTATACGAATGGGAGTGGACGATTGAGAGCGAGCAAACACACGACATTACGGAACTGGCTAACTCCCCGTCAAGCGGTCCTGTGTGGCGTTCGTTCCGCCCCGACAGCACGAAGGTATCAGGTAGATTCCGGGCACGGGCCGATTCCGCTACGGCGTTGGTTGTACCGCACCAACCCGGAACGGCACTGCCAACACTCACGTTGGTATACGGAGATTCGGCTACCGATGATTCGCTGAGCGGCGCGGCACGAATCCAGCAGGTCAGCGCGGCGGTTCGGCGTGGTTCGTTGACTGAGGTTGAGTTTTCGTTTACCGGGTCAGGTGCTTGGACACCAGCGGGTACAAATAGCATCTTCGGTTCGACCGCGTTCACGGGTCCGCTTTGGTCGGAGGGTGGTTCGGCGGTGGGGGCGTTGGTTGTCGATACAAAGTCGTCGGCAACTCGAAAAACTCTAACTGGTGCTGATTCATTCTGGACTCGCCAAACGCTTCGATGTGCTGTTGGTGAAGCGGTATCGCTGACTGTTGACATTCAGGGTTCCGGCGCGTTGACTCCGACATAATGGCAAAGCAAGGGAACAACAACACGATCGGAGAGGCGAACGTCCGCATTACGGGCGACATATCCGATTTGAAGGCAAAGGTAGTAGAGGCACAGAGGGAAACTGAGAAGGTCGGGCGTGGGCGTGGTGGTTCGCGTAGAGGCGGAACGATCGGAGATGATCGGCGTTCGACTGGAGGCGAACCCGAGGGGTTGTCATCGCTTGCCACGCTTCGTAGGGCGTTGGGTATCGGTGCGTTCGTGTCTGGACTCGCGGCATCTTTCTTCACGCTTGGTCGGGCGTTGAGAGAGATTATAACTCAGGAACGAGGAGCGAGAGAAGCACTTGAACAGCGGGCAAGCCTGCTTGAACAAACGGCACAGCAGGAAGCAGATGGACTCGAAAGAATATCTAGGGCACTAAACCTAGAACTTGCGGCGTTTAGGGAAGGCAATCAAGCCGAGCGTGCCGCGTATGCGGCTGCGGCGTTTGCCAGAGGTAGACCAGAATCATTTGTACAGTCATTACTAGACGATGTATCTGAACAGAGGGCACAGGCTACAAGTCGTCTTGAACGAGAGCGTAGAGGACTTGAACGACAAAAAGAACTTGAAGTGTTACAGCGTATTGAAAAGATCCTAGAGCAATCACGCGACGAACAACGACGGTTTACCGATCAGGCGATCGGCGGACTGTCGGTGTCGATCGGTCAGTTATCGCAGGCACTTGTTGAACGCGCACAGAATTCACGGAGATAGACTTGGGCTGGTCTGAGATTGAAAAGTCTGACTTGGTACACGCGGAAGAGCGTACCGACTTGACGCGGACATTTCGCGTATGGGATGTCAACCCGGCCATACTTTCGACTAGTCCAGAATCGGTCATCGGTGGGCCGCTCAATGTCGGCCTTCCGTCGCTTGGGTCCGAGCATCCAGACTACCCAGCCGCCACCCTACGTAGGTATTCCACTACATCACAGGGTCTTACGTTTGAAGTGAAGGCCGAGTATTCGACGGAAGAGATTACAGGGTTTGGGCCGGGCGGTACCAATCTAGATTACGCATGGCAAGGGAGTTTTCAGACCGAGGTTGTGAATATCCCGTTTGCCGTGATTGTACAAACGAAGGTTCAGGGATTCTTGCCGTTCAACTCGCCACCCGGTACGCCCGTGCCGTTTCAAACTGTCAAAGATTGGGATTTCCGTACCCAGCAAGTTCTAGAAACTCGCGTGCGGCACTCACGTAGAGTAAAACTTACCGCCAATCTATCCGACACGATCAAACTCATGGAGGAGCAAAACAACAGGCTAATGTTGATTGGTGGATCGTGGTACAGGTTTGAGTCTGGAGATTACAGGCAACTAACGGCGACGACGTTTGAAGTTACTTACTCGCTTGTTATGGATTCTGGCACTGAGTTTGTGACTATCCCCCAATCAACGCCGGATATCGCATTCCCTACCATGCCGCTATCGCACCCGATCAATACGATCCAGTCGTCGGCAGGTCGTACCGAGTGGATTCGACCGCCATTCTGTGAACTGATTATGCGACGGGTTGAACAGCCTACAGATCCGAATGAGCCGAGATTCCCGCCAGAGTTCTTCGCGTTTTGTCCTTACTCAATATCCGAGCCTAACGGCTACGGATGGGAACAGTTACCCGGATTCTAATGACACAAGCATCAGACAATAACGGCTTCTTCTCTGGAATCATTACCGGGGTGCAGGTACGCCCCAATGGATTCCCGACACAGGGAACTACTTTTTATACGGCTGATATCACAATGCACACCGGAAGCCTACAACGTGGTCTGTTCATCGGGCGTCCATCGTGCCAGTATTGGGCGACACAAGACGGAACCGGAGAAGTCGAGATTCACCCGTTTCCGCTTGGTACGCTTATTATTGGGGTAGTTACGGCTGGTGTCAAAACATGGGGTGTTCTTTCGGCTGAGTTACCAAAAGCGAGCAACTGCGCATAATGCCTATACTATCAACACATACCGACCGTATCAACATGAACGTCCTAGAAGAGACGGTAGAATATATGGTTGGCAACTATGAACAGGCTTCTATCTCTCTAATCCCCGACAACTCTGGACACACGACATACCGAGCAAAGGTCATGTACAAGAATAGTCCTAGTGATGATTGGAGAGAGTTACCGAGTGCTGTTTTGCTATCGAGTGCAAACTCCGCTTCAGGCAAGATCGACATCTCAGGTTACTATATGTTGGGCGTTCGTGTTACAACCGTAAACTCTTCAACTTGTTACGGTACAATCAGTGCGTCGTTTGGATTCAAGCGTGGCGAGTGATAGGAAGGATCGATCATGGCAGACGTATATATTCCGGCTGGAACAGTAACGCTTTCAGGGATTGCAAACGGCGACTCCGTGTACTTCATGGAGGGTTCGCAGACCGTCACCGCAGGTAAGGATCTATCGGCATTGACCACGCTTGTTGACGTGGTATTCGGCGAACGGTTTAGCGGAATCGTCGAGGACTTGCAGTTTGATTCATCGGGCGTTGTCCACTACCGCGCGTCTGGCGGTCGAGTTTCGCTTGTCGCCAACGGTACTTCAACAGAAGTCATCGCAAAGGTCGTACACAACGGGGGCGGAACGCTCACGCTAAAGACTGCCGGTACATTCACCGAATACCAGCAATCAAGGGGCGTTGGCATTATCACTGATGAGGTCAACGCTACGGGTATTCGCATGACCGGCGGTGATCTTACCCAATACTACAAGTCTACGGCTAATACCAACTGGACTATCGCTGGAGGGACGTTCAAGACTGGTCGAGGGTTCAGTGGTACAGCCAACGTCACGGGAAAGGCTCGTGTTATTGTGAGACGCGAGGAGGCTGGGTCTACGTCTCCAACTGGCGCAACGCTCAATATCGCCGACGACGCGATTGTAATGTGGATGGGCGGAAACATTACTACCGTGAACTTCCTCGGGCCTAACGCTAAACTTGATCTTACCAACCTTCCCAAAGACATCACCATCACAAACGCTACCGGATTTACCAAAGCGTTCTACGATGCAGCAATGCCTATCGCGGCTGGAGGAACACAGAAGTTTGCCAACGGCAAGCAGGTTACATTGACCAACGCCGCAACGATCTACGGTGGCGATCTCGGTACGTTTGCAGTGTACGGCGGCGCACCGGTGTAAACCAAGATGGATGGTAGATTGCTCATGCGGGATGGTCGGCTGGTATTCCGCAATGGCCGGATCGTTATCGCCACTCCAGAATGCCTCGCCCGTTGCTGCAACGGTTGCCCACTGTGGCGCAAGTTGCTTCAATGCCCAAACGGGCCAACGTGCATCGGCGAAGTTCCGCCACAACGTGAACTGTGGATATGTGATACGGTTCGGTGCGAAGGCAACCCGAATGAGCCTTTGTACTCACCGTTGAATCGCACGGTACTTATTGATGAAATATGCTGGACGGTTACGAACATGACCGCTCCAGTCCCGCCGATCGGTGCGGATATCGTGGAAGGCACTGACCCCGTACAGTGCGTAGGTTTCTCGGCGTGTGCGGATGAGGCTTGCCCGCAAGGCGAGTTATTCTTGCTCGCTACGCCGTGTAACGCATCATCACCGCCCCGGTATTTCTGTGGGGTCACGTTGTGCGGAATCTACCGCGACACGAATACCAATCGTTGTTATTTGGTCGATCCCGCAACCGGGTACATTCCCGGTCGGGATCTACCGCCCGGTTCGGTGGTGGGTATACCTGCAAACATAGACCCATTCGCTACGTGCTGTGAGTGCAATGATTCGCTCGAATGCAACGTGTGCCCAAAGGCTACGGGTGCGGTTGACGAAGAGAACTGCTACCTTCCGCTTGGTCCGGGCGGAATTCCTCAAGTGTTGCTCGATTCGTGCTGTCGGTCGCTTCAATCGTGCAACTACGTTACGAACTGGCGCACCATCCAGACGTTCAACGGATTCCCGCCGGGTGTTCCGTTGACGATCGTAATGGAGATCGTGGACCTTCAAACAGATACACAGACCGGCGACCAGACCGGGCAGATTCGCACCACGTTTACCTATGTTGATCGGCAAGACGTTGTGAACGGGGATCGTATCACGGTGGGGGGTTGCGGGGATTGTGCAACGTTGGCGATTCGTCCGCCCCGTCTGACCGAGAATATCACTCAGACCGTGTATGCTGAGGAGTGCGTACCTCCCGCTCCTACGCCGTTTCAGGTCATCACGGTGCGCACGTGGTTCAATCGCTACGGGTGCGATGGACAAGACAACATTCACGAATACCTCAACGTAGACCCCGATGCTAATCGCTCGATTACGACCCGATTTGAGTACAACTCGATCATAGTTGATACCGACCCCACCAACCCGTGTAGGGGTCAATGTGCGGGGCGGTCAAAGTCGTCGGCCAAGCGTGGCGACGTTGTGAGGGTCGGTTGTGCAACTTGCGGACAATCCAGAACTACCCGCGTACTATGAGGCATGAGCAAGTGGGCGCACGCGATTAGTGGCTACGCCAAGTGGAAACTCGGCAAGAAAGCACACTTCGGTATTCAGGCTGTTCGGGCGAGGACGTGTGCGGAATGCCCGCACATGCAGGTTCACGCGATGGACAACCTACGCGGGATCTTGGGCCTGCTGAAGTTTATGAAACGCTCCCCGCTCGCCGGATGGTGTGGTGCGCCGGGAGTTGAAACCAAAGATACGTGCGGGTGTTTGGTCCTTACCGAAGATGAATCCGATACCGGCGATGGCACGGTAACTCTAAAGATCAACGGCGAACCGTACACGTTCAACGCAGATGGTAAGACGACAATCGACAACGAACAATGCCCACAAGGCAAGTGGTAGTATTAGTGAATATTTTGGTGATTAGCCCTTTCGTGCATCGGGGTTAGGTATTCTTAAGTTCGCTGGGGCAAACGTTGTGGTGCGGATCCCACCAAATAACCTTGAGCATTCTTCTGTCTCGGATTCCCCATATGCGCATTCTTCCCTCAAAACGAAGACGCCAAAGTTCATCCACATCTTCTAGATGAAGTTGCTCAAGGCGGCGTCGCGATTCAGGGATGATGCCGCTGATTGGTATTGCGTGATCTCGTTTGCGATTGGCCTCGATCTCGGCCCATGTGCGTCCCTCGCACGATTTCAAATGACACAACACATCGCAGAATGCTTCGTGAAACTCTCGCTCGTGATCGTTACGCCAGTCGTAGGCATCGAATATTGAAAACGACCAAAGAACCGACGACTTTCGCCAGTCGGTGTCCGATGCAGTCTTGGGCGTTTTAGTGGTATCTGGGATTTGCGCCCATTTAGGCCGCTTTTTGTCAGAGTGCCCCATAATACTCTGCCATCGCAGCGTGAGAGATTTCATTCTTTCCGCGTTCGCCAGCCTTCAACTCGCGGCGGGCGTTCTTCCACGGAGACTCGGAATGCGTTAGATCGCTAAGCCACTGTGAAGACTTGTCACCATAGAAGTCCAACACGCGATCGACCGTTTCTGATTGCGTGGCGTCCAATGAATCCGGATTTGCGCCTTCGAGGTATCCGGGGGCCACTTCAAACGCGCCACGATGATGGAAATACAACTTGGGAGAAACTGGGCCGTTTGCCCAAGCCTCGATCTTCTCAGGGAAGATCGGCTTTTCGTCCCAAACGAGCGACCACGCCTGGCAGTAGTAGACCAGTTTTTGCAGTTTCATGGCCGTCATTCGGCCACGCTTTTTCAGAATGTACTCGGCCACGTCCAGTACATTTGCCATGTCGCGCTCCCCGGTTTAGTTCTGTCGATTCATCGACAGAATGATATCGCTAACAATACCCGATTGGTAGTGGGGTGTCAAGACCACCAATTTGGGTAGTCTATCGAACCGCTCCGTCCGTCAGTTCCGAGTACGTGAGCCGCTTGCCGACGATCAGCCGCATGGCCTTGTCGAATCGCTCCCAATCCGAATCCTCGCGGTGATTGAAGCGGAACACCTGCTCATCGACGTACGACGCAAGGTGTTCGGGCGAAGGGCAGATGTACGTGCCCTTGATGCCCCTCCTGAGACAGCGGTTTGCTGTTGAACGCGACCATGAGGCTTCACCCTCGCATTGCGACGGGGAAGCGCATAGAATCGTGTACTGGGCGACCTGACGCTTCACCGTCTGGTTGTCTGCCCCGTCGGTGCTAGTAACACCGGCAGGGCTTGAAAGCCGAGTCCGCCATTTCTGGCGGACTCGACGAGCGATTGGCCGATTCAGTCGGCTCACTGGCCTTGCCATGCCCCCGCGTCAACGGGGGCTTTTTCGTTACAGGACGGCGGGAGGGCTTGGCCTCGCTCCGGCGGTCCTACAAACCCTTGTCACTCGGCACTCCTGTTCTCCGGCTCCACCGAGTCTATCGCGGAAACGTCCGCATCGGTGGCAGGCTGAACGCTGCCGTACAGATCGTAAAACCAAACTCCAAAACTCCGAAGCGGGGTACCAAATGAACGATCCGCAATCAAGCCAACCGGGGCCGAAACCGGAGCCGAACCAGACCGATTCTAACCGACGCATCCGGCGTACCAAGAAACAGAACGAGGTAGATACTGCTACCCGTCTATCAGAAGAGGGTATAGCCGCAACAAACCGCATAGTCGAGGCGGGCGCACGATCCGCCGTCATGGTCATCCTGTATGCAGACGACAAGTTCCTCATCGAATCGCACGATCACCAAGATATCGTCAACGCGGCCATCGAACGTGCCTTCAACGAACGTTTCGGGCCGCTTGTTGACGACGACGAAGATTGATTTGAAACCGCGCCCCAGCCGCTAGGCTGGGTGAAAACGCGGCGAACGTGTTTGACGGAGACGTACTCTCCGTCGGACGGACTATTTAGAACTACGATTCTGAATACATAATCGACCTTCCTATCACTTCGGCGACTTGGGGGACGACGGCGTTTCCGCATCCTTCAACACGCCCCATCCAATCGGGAACCCCATCGCAAGTTCCGCGAAAGATGGGTGGAGGTAAGTCGGATCTTCCTCGCAAGTCCTCAACCCCTCTGACATCTTCGCACCACGAAAATGCGGACTGCCTACATACCTTTTTCGGGAGGCACCCTTGCTTTCGTTTTTTCCGATCGTTGGCAAGAATAAAAACTCGGTCGCGTCTGTGAGGGGCACCGACGGCGAACGCCGGTACGCAATCCCATTCAGCGTCATACCCGATCTCGGCCAAGTCTCCGAGTACGGTTCCCATCCCCCTTCTAAGCAACGCTGCCACGTTTTCCAGCAACGCTCCAAGTGGTCGTACCAGGCGAAGGCAACGCACAGCCTCCCTGTAGAGTCCCGAACGTGGGGCGGATATTCCGGCGCGTTTTCCTGCATTGCTTACATCCTGACATGGGAAGCCTGCGACGATCCAATCAAACTCGCCAAACTCATCCCCCCGCACCTGCCGCACGTCCTCAAGCCGCTTCACGTTCGGCCAGTGCTTCGCTAGCACGGCGATGCAGTACGGATCGATTTCTACTTGGCCGACGCACTCCATGCCGGCGCGTTCAAGGCCAAGATCGAACCCGCCGATTCCAGAAAATAAAGATAAGAACTTCATTGACTACCACGATTGGTTTCTTCTACCGGGACAAGTTTGTAGATCACAAGAGGCAAGCCGTATTTGTTTACGTCTACGTATTCTTTGGCCTCATCCAACGTGAATCTTTCTATTCTACTCAGCCGATACCCTTCATCCCTAAATCCTATCACGTACTTATATTCGGTCTTTTTGTCGTCCATCTTGTCTCCTAGAACTTCTCCCCCTCATAACTCCGAAACAGGCTAACCAACGCGGTTAGTAAGTCTTGACCCTTCCCAGTGTGATGTTTCTTTGTGTGGGCGTATACATGCCCCGATCGTTCGGTGATGCGTATTCTTCCCACAACGATCGCGAAGTGGTTTACTAGCGATACCGTGAATGCGTTGATAGCGTCGGTAACTTCGCACTGCTTATACACAAAACCGTTCCAACGCTCCCAGCCGGGTAGGGGGTGGTAGCGGTAGCCTTCTGGCCACACGCCACACGACTTCAAACCATCTCGGATCGGGCATATTAGGTTGTGTAGTTCGTGTGCGTTCAATCACTTCACCATCACAAACTCGACCAGACTCGGCACCGACCTCATGCCCGACCCCCCGATTGGAGACAAGGCATCTCCCGCACCCGCAAGTCTTTGAGCCACTCGGACATGTCGCCGCCTTTCGAGTGCTTGGTACGCACCGCCATCGGTTCCCCCTGGTAGCGTGGCATACGCCCATCTTCATCGAAGTACATCAGCCCAGCACCCTCGTCTGGCCACTCGCTGAGCGAGTCGTTTTTTACAATAATGTTCCGGCCCAACTGCTTCACAAAGCACGGCACACCGGCGGCCTTGCACTGCTTGACGATCGAGCGAATCCACGCGACATTGCACGGCCTCGCGCCCGGCCCACTCTCCCCGCCGACGATGACCCAATCAACCCGTGTGTTGAGGCCCGGTCCATCCCAGTCGTCGATCGTTTTCAGGTTCAAATCGACCGGCCCTAGCAGCGGCTCACAACTCAGGAAACGCACCCCCGCCGGGCTTTTCATCAGGTGCGGAATCCGCTCGTCCGCCTCTTGCTGACGCTCAACGCTTGTTCCGAGCCAGACGTTTGGGAGCGGCCAACGGTTCAGATTGAACCCGCCCATCTTCATCAGGTGCGTCGGATCATCGATAGGGTTTCCCCATCCATTCAACCGGAGCACACGCACCGCGTCCGCAACGCACGCGCTGCGGTTCGTGACGCCTAGATACTCCGCCATCCGCTCCGGCCTCTTCGTGAGCACCTGGAACGTATCTTGAGGACACAACGCCATCACCGCGAAAACCTTGTCGATGAACTCGAACGGCACGTCCTTGTGGAACAGGTCCGCCATCGAGTTCACGAAAATCCTCTTCGGCTTTTTCCACATCAGCGGAATCGACAGTGCGTCCTGATGGCACCGCACCACGCCGTTGAAGTGTCGATCGCCGCGTCCGTTTAGCACGGTCAGCCCAGTGTACTTCTCGCCCGGCTTAGCCGAGCAACCGTCTTCGGTTCCGTTTCGAGGGCGGCGCGCTCGCTCCATCCCCTCCAGGCGGTGCGTCATCGTGACCGCGTAGCAGTGGTCGCAACCCGGCGAAACGCGGGTGCAGCCGGACACAGGGTTCCACGTTGCGTCGGTCCATTCGATATTGCTCATTTCGCTCTCCTAAACTCGACCGGTTCCGAAAACGGTATCGGTCGCTCTGTCACAGTTTCACCCCGTACTTGCGTTCAAGTTTTTCCAGAAAGTGATGAACGCCTCTTGATTCAAAGGACATTTGTACTAACTCTGCGACGATCTTTTTATGTACCCGTTTTTCTGCCCGCTTGATAGCGGCGTCAATGACCTTCACTTGTCGTCTGAATCCTCTTTCATAACTAGTTTCTCGAAGTTCGCACAAAGTCATTTCATAACACTTACAAACTATCTTTTCCCCTTCGGTAGCGGGCTTGGGTTTGATCTTGCTGGGCTTGGCGGTTCGTTTCATGGTTGTCTTTTTCAGAAGTCTTCTCCTTAGAGGCGTTGGGTAAATCCATGCTTCTCACTCGTCTTGTTGAACTTCATCCGCACCGCCTCACCCAGATCAATCCCAACTTGGGCAGCGGCTAGATCGGCACAGATAACCACATCGGCCAACTCTTCCGCCAACGCTTGAGTGTCCGTGTTCCCCCCCACCCAGCCCATCTCATGGCGAGCCATCTTCTTAGCAGCGTTGCACGCTTCCCCAGTCTCACCCGCCAGTTCCATCATCGCAAAGGAGAGCGGTCCCGGCTCGCCCTTGTTCCACTCCAACGCACGCTCGCCACTCACATTACGAAGCCGATCGAAACTCAGATTACCCATTAGAAGTCTTCTCCTGTTGCTGCGCCTGTTGACTTGGATTTCGGAACCTCATCCACCTCCACCAACCCGCTCGCGTCTTCGTGAGTTTCAATTTGGATACTTTCCGATTTATCGCCCATTGAGATTCTCCAATCCCAGTATCAAATCGAACAGGTCTTGCGAGTTCACCGCGCCATCACGGTTCACGTCCAGAGGGTTCGCGGGCGGTTCGTTCAATCGCTCCAAACCATCTCGCAACATCTCGAACACCGATTCGTTGAACAAGATCGCGGCTTCCCTTTCCGCCATCATTGCCAACGCGATATCGGGGTAGTCAATCCATATCGGGTCGTTGGGTAATGGAACTTGAGGAATAGTCGCGGGAAACACCACCCCATCGACCAGCAACACCACCGGAACGTACCGCGTGTGGTCGGAGCCGTTATCGGGCGAGAGTTCCAGCGTGGGCAAGACCAGCCCGGCTACGAAGGCGATTGGGGGGATCATTTCTTCTCCTCCTCAATCAAAGCGAAGCACGCGGCACGGAATCGGGCAAGGAGTTCGGTGTCTGCAACTCCAATGCACGTCCGAGTATCAAAACTGTTTTGTGGTTTATCTACTGTGTACGCTAGGCATAATCCATGCGCCCATCGAATATAGTACCATCTCCACCCCATCGGCAACGCCCAATACGCCGCGTCGAGGGTTGCGGGGATCGGATGCTTGAACCTGTCGGCAAGAAACTCAATGCACGCTTCTAGTGTCGCCGTGTTTGGGTCAAAGGTTGTCATCGCATCGCCTCCTCAATCTCCGCCACCATCGCGTCCAGTTTGTGGCTCATGTGCCACCTCCGAGAGTGACTTTGTATTCAACGGGAGCGGAAAGCCTTGCAATCTCAGCACGCAGACGATGGATCTCAAAGATGAGTTCATCCACTGGCTTCTGTGCGTATGAGTCATAACACACGCCGTCATCGTCACAACTCACCCCGTCCATGATCCTTTGCATAATGGATTGTGCGTTTAGGTCGATGCTCACTGCTTGCCTGCTTTCTTTCGCCGTTCGAGTTCGGCCTTGCCATTGAGCCTGGACTGATACGTAAGTTTTACGGATTTTCCGCCAGTAGAGAACGTCACCGACGCATTGGGTCCGTCCTTCTTGTGTGGACACAGCCCTATCATCAACTTCAATATATCAGTCGGGATGGACTGGATGCCTTGCTCGCTCACTCCCCACCTCCCCGCGCGGCGAGTGCGGCTTCGGTGGTGGACCACGCTTTGCTAGGTAAGAACGGGTGCCAATCAGATTCGCCGGGATTCGACGATCTAAACAACCCGACATGGACGACACCACCACCGTAGAAAACCTTACAATCATCGCCGATGATGAATTTATCCTTCGTCAACGGCAGCGTACCCAGCACCTTCCGAGGCTTACCGTCCTCAGTCGCCAACCCAGCCTCCACAAACGACCTCACCGCGTCAGCGCGGGCAGCGGAGAGGGCTGCGACGATGCGATCAACCGCTTCCACGTGAACCGCCGAGTTGTATGAGCCAATCTGAAGATACTTGCTTGTGCGCCCCGCTTCCCTTGCGTCGTTCATGATTTTGTCCGCCGTCTCCACATCCCCGGCCACAGGTGCCGGGTTGGGGGCGGAGAGGGAAAGCACGTGTTCGCAAAAACGTTCAATGCAGCATCGGTCTACGGTGCTATTGCTGCCCTTGAACGTCGATCCGAAATACGAATCCACAATCTCCCTCGCCCGCGTCGAGTAGTCGCTCATTGCTTGTTCTCCTCATACGGAATGTGCGTCCAGCCGTCGCGCACAAGCATGTGGGGGTAGATGTTTTTGCACAGGCAAAGCCTCTGCTCCGACCACTTACCCCAAAACTTGCGAAACTCGTGCGCAAACCAGTTCCCTTCTCCATTATCGGTAAACTTGCAATCCAGAACAAGCCGCACTTTTCCGCGTTCAAACATGTCTCCGCTCTTGAATGTCATCGTGGATGCTCCTCTTTCGCCACACCAACAGGCTCATATGTAGCGGAGAAGATGTCTGGCTTACATGGGTATAGTTCGCCCTTTACGCCGCGAATGATCCAGTCGCCAACATTTGCGTACATTGTTCCTTCGAGTGTGTCAATGCGAAACCCGCTTGGATGAACGCGAATAAGTGGCTGAGGAACACTCCTGTTTGGCCATGCCCAAGCAAGGATTTCAGAGTGCGAATCATCCGATGATCCGACTTGCATCGCTTCAATCACGACGGGCTTTTTGCGGTACTTCATAAGTTTTCCCTTTTTCTCGATACTTGCGCCGACGCTTGGCGTTCTTACGCTCTTGACAAACCCAGCAAGTTATGTGGTCGCATCCAGCCACGGTTAGAGAGCCGACGCCATTGCAGTTCTTACGCTAGTTGCTTACGTAGGGTTTCAATCTCCGCAGCGGCATATGCTGCAAGTCGCTTGTCTTTCTCATAACGCAACGGGGCATGAGATGAATCGCTAGACATGTCTTTCAACCGTTCAACGATGTCGGTCATTAGTGTCCTCCAGAACCCTTCCCCACTTGCCTATCCATCGAGATATCTTTGGGCTTGTTGTTCTTTGCGTCTCGAATCGCTCGCTTTATGGTCCTAGCGACTGTCTCGGCGGCCTTATGTTCGTTCTTAGCGTTTGAGGTCATCCCATACAATTGCAGTATCCATCCATCAACGTAAATGAAAGGATTCCCAACTGCTCCCTTGAAATACCGAACTTCCATCAGTGCCCTCCATTCTCATGCGTCATGTGCAGCAGCAAAGTCCTAACCCGCCCTTCGTTACGGTCCAACTCGCCGGGGACGTTGAACGCGATGCGGTTTATCTGGCCTAGACCGTGTTGCGTTGCTCTGAATACATCGTCAGCGTCGGCTAAGTCTGGTATCAGCAAGATCGGCGAAGAATTCATGGCCCATACGTTGTCGCGCCCGCCCTGATTGCGCCATGATTCCGGTCGGCCAAGTGCCATAAAACCAACGTCTTGACTCGATCCCGCAACCGGGAACCCTTCGATAGCAATCTCTACATTTTGTGGATGAACTTCTAAGTTCGACAACGCTCGGAAGTTGTCGGCATTCTCTGCGCCGTCAATCGCCTACACAAGATCCCGACCTATCGATGCAAGCATCTCATACCACTCTCCCACCCGCTTCGCGTCGTCTTCCGTCCACGGACCGCCCGTGTAGATGATCGGGGTCATGCCTCTCCGCGTGACTTGCCAAAGGAATCCTCGCAATGCCTCTCGGCTAAAGTGTTGAATCAACGCCGGTTCATGCTGCCGCCGGTGATCGAGTACCCGACTCCAAACGTCGTCGAGGATAGCGGGGTGCATACCGAAGACCGGCAAAGCATCCCCGTACTCATCCATTCTCTGACCCCACGGGTAATGCACAATCGGACCCGCAAACTTCGCATCAATCCCCATCTCGCGGAAGATCGTTTCCATCCGTTGCTTAGATCGAATCGCCCGACGCTGGGCCGCCGCCCATCCGCCATCGCGGAACCACGGAGAATAGAAGTGGTTCGCCCGATCGTCGGATGCCGCGCAAAGTAGCCAGTCGTGAATCTCGATCATCGGTACACCTCATCGGTCATCCGCCCCCGGAATCTTCAATCTTTCTCAGAGTTATTTCGATTCTCGGATTCGATTTGTCGATACGATCAAAGTCGAACGTACCCGGCCTCAACCATCGATCATTTTCCACGATCCCAGCGTCCGCAATCCCGTCAAGCGTGGCCTTCATTGCACCGATCAAGTTGAAGTGGTCCCACCTGCAACGGCTAGGGAAATAGCCAACCATGCTTGCCGTCGTCAAGTTCCACATCGGCGGGGTTCGCCCGTCCAACGCCGACACCGCTAGCAGCCGTGCTACTTCCCGCGTCTTCTTTGTGAGTGCCGACTTCGCCCGCCAATGCCCCTTTGCGTGCGGGCTGAGTTTGTTCGACGGGATCGGTACCGAGATGGTTATTTTGTGCATACACGATCATACGTAAAGCCTCCTCGATTGCCATCTCTAGTTTTGGATTGATGCCCGGTATTAGCGTCAACCTACCTACGCACCCGTTCGGCCCGATCCGCCTCGCCTGTAGTTCCTCTACCGTGTTGTACCCAGCCTTTGCTAGTGCTGACTTGGCAGAGTCGGGTATGTTGAGGATGGATATAAATGTCATAGCAACTCGCCTTGCGTTTCTTTATTGGTTGCGTAGTCCAGCAGCCCGAACGATTCCTCGGCCTCGCGGCACCGCCGCCGCGCGACGTCGGCATAACCGGGATCGATCTCGCACCCGATGAAGTTGCGGCCCGTCTGGATGCAGGCGACGCCGGTGGTGCCGGAGCCGCAGAACGGATCGACGACCAGATCACCGGGCGACGTGTGAAGTTCGATAAATCGCTTGACCAGCCCCACTGGTTTTTCGTTGGGATGATCGTTGCCGGCACCATTGGCACGCTTGGCCAGCGAGATGATGTTTGGCTGCTTGTTTTCGTCGTTCGGCCACGAACACCGCCCGCCCTTTCGGTGCGCGACCATCACCATCTCATACTGGCGACGGTACCTCCATCCGACTCCATGCACACGCTTGTCCCATATCACAGAATGAAAAAACCGCATCCCCTTCTCATCCATGCGCTGCGCCAACCACGCAAACGTCGGACTCGGCCCGCCGCCGCCGCAGCAGCAGCAGCAGCAGCAGCAGCAGCAGTCTTTTTCAAGCACCCGAGCGGCCTCAACCAGCATCCCATCAACGATCTTTCGCATTGAATCAGCGTCGTCATTAACAATCGGTACCTGGATTGTCGGTAGTTCGTCACGCAGAATGTTATGTATATTTGATAAAAAATCCCTATCCGCATTCGAGTGACCGTACGGCGGATCGGTCCAGATCATTTTGACGGACCCGTCCGGAAGCGACCGCAAAAACTCCAGACAGTCCCCCGTATGAATCTCCCACGTTGGTTTAGTCATTTTGACCCACGTCCTCTCCACCCATCCAACCCCTTACGCACCGTGTCTAGCATTGTGGTGTGCGGCTTTCCCAGCATTCGGCCCGTAGCCTTTAGGCTTAGCCCCGGTCGATCGTGACCGCTCACAGACTTATATGGCTTCATCATCTCAATGATGTATTTATACCTTAGTTTGAACACGTATTCCGACCGCTCCTTAGATCGAAGCCGCTCCCAATCGTCGGGAGTTATCACAAGTTCTCGCCGTACCTGTAGGATTCTCGCCTGTCGGTCATGGTCTTCGTCTCGTTTGAGTTGCTCCGCACGGATAGCGTCGTTCTGTTTCTTTATTCCTTTCTCTCGCCTTGTTGCCGTGCGAGTCGCTCTATTGCGTTCGTATTCTGCCTGTTGTGCAAGCCCTTCGAGATACGCCGGATCCTTTATTCGGTGCATGATCTCGATTGTTCTGGAGCGTGGATCGGGCGGAGGAGGCAGGAACTCTACTCGCGTCATCTCCGATCGTTGGTCAAGTGGGATTGGTGATGCTTTCAATCTGTTTTCCTTTCTCCCCCCACGGCTTTAGCCCCTTGCTTGCTTTGCGTATACGCTCCCTCACAATCGTCTGTAAATGTTCATGTGGGTAGTGCTGAAACACTATCGACCAATACTTTACCGGCTCTGTAATAAACTCTGATAGCATCTCGCGTAGGTGAGTGCGTGCCCCGTTCACGCCCCATTGCTGCCCTATCTGGCGTGCTACGTACACGCAAGCATCGGTATCGTTGTAGTCGGGAGGGATTGAAAATCGCTTGCGGTAATGGTCGATAAGCCGGTTCCCGCTTCGGGCGTGTACCTCCTGTTTTCTCGCACCATACGCGACGTTGCGTAGTGCCGATAGAATCGCATTGGGGTCTGGCGTGTTGCAGTATGGTCCTTTACGTGTTGTTGCCCATTGTTCCTGCAAAACCCGTTGGGCCTGTTCTACTGTGATATCGATCTTTGATAGCCGCTCGCCAAGTGTCTGGAGTTGTTGCGCGGTCATGTGCGAGTTAGGCCACAGACCTGAAATGGCTCCCGTGTCTTTGTTGACGTGGTAGATGTAATCGAGGACTTCTTGAACTTGCGTTGGTGTCATGTTTCGCTCGGCGGCTTGAACAGGAAAGTTGACGGCTTGGGTCGGTTTGGTTGCGTGTTCGGCTCAAATAGTCCCTTGTACTGGTTTCGTTTCGAGAACTCGACGGCCGCCCTAGCACGTTCCGTTCCCCATTCGACAAACTGCGTCTCCAGCGCAGCCAAGCCCCTGGACTTATACCTTTCCCCTCGTTCGGCTTTGTACGCCAGCCAATCGGCTAAAACCGATTGCAACTCCACGTTCCCCCCACAGGGGGGTAAGGGGGGAGTATTTGTATTTGAAGATGAAATTGAAATTGAAGATGAAGGGGTTGGATCTCGGTTGCGTAGTCGGTTAGATGGTCGGTTGGACTTTCGGTTATCCGACTTTCCAAGCAAAGGATTACCACCCTTCATTCCGTTCTCCCGGTTGGTCTGGCGACGTCGTTCGTCGGCTACCATCCGTCGGTTATAGATCACGCCGTGTTCAGTGCAGGAATAAACGCCGGAGTCTTCAAGTTCCCGCAACAGTTGGGAAGCCTCGTCGGTGGAACACCCGGTAGATCTAGCGAGTTGTTCAGCGGACACGGGCTTGCCGGTTGGCAGTTGGAGGTAACCCCTTCGGTCGTTTTCGTGCATCAGACAGAGCATGTCAATCCACAGACCACGGGCGGCAACGCTTACGCGCCGCAATGCTGGATCTTTCATCCAGTCGCCGGGGTAGAACTGGAATGCTGGTAGTTTCATCCTGCGTTCAAAAAACCACCACCATCGACGCGGCCTTGGAAGCGTGTCAATGGTGGCGGGATTCGGGGGCTAGATGTGCGGGGTTTCCAAGGCCGCACATAACACTAGATATCGATTCTGCGAAGTCAATACCCACAACCGACTTTCGTCGGGTGAGGGCGGCATGGTTTCAGTGCCATTGGGTTGTTCATGTGTCTGCCCATGCCGTTGGCGAAATCTTGAACATGAGGTAAGGCGGGTGGATGCTCGCCAATCCCCCACCAAGCCGCTAGGCATGGAGGGAGGTACGCTTGTGCAGCATTTGGAGTTGTCATCCAGTATGCGCGTACGTGTAAGTCGGCAATCTACTTGATGGTTTTTCACACTTCCTGCGCCAACTCACATAACTCGTCGCCACTCCTGATAGAAGTCGGCTAGCCATACCTTTTCCATCTTCCGCTGAGCCATGCGTTGCACATGCAACTTAGTTGCATTTGGATACTTCGCGGCGTAGTGGATCTTGCGTTCGTCGAACAGTGCCCGGTAATGAAGCGGTTGCTTCACAAACGCTTCCTCTTCGGCTTTGGTAAGTCCGGGAGGACAAGCGGTAAAGTTCTGCCGAATCAAACACGATCCGACGTTGTACATTACCGCCCGATTCTCTCTCGGCTTTGCGCTGTACGTCCTCCCGTTCTTGGTGAGCATCTTGTACGACGACGGCTCAGCAAGCCCGAACTTTCGGTAAATCGCACCAATGGCCTTGCTTCCGAATCTGCGATGATAATCGTTCAAGTCGCCCGCAACCGCGATCACGTTGCACACATTGATAACTCCGCACCCACGAACGCTCTTGACCCAATCATAAATGGGAAGTTTCTGAAGTTGCTCCTCCATGTTGCGTTCCATCTCGCGGATCGTCGCGGTGCATTTTTCCACCGTCGGAGTAAGCGAAACCGATGCGACCATATCTCGGATCGTTTGGGCAATATCCAAGTCTTCGGTCCAGTCGTCACCATCAACAATGGCATCGACCATCTTTCGAGCCTTATCACACGCCGCCTTCCGCTCGGATTCTTTCTCGATAGTACCAACCCGCATGAGTTGGCGTGCGAGTGCGTACATCGGCTGTAAAGACGATTGCCGAGTCTTGAAGGCGATTCGCTTGCGGCGGTACAGGTCCGCCATAGCGAGGACGATCGGGTTGCCCCGACCGTCCCCGCCATTCGGGACCGTCAACTCAGGCGGTTCCAGGTTGATGGGTTTATCGAGAACAATGCCCGCCTGAGTTTCGACGGAGATGGATTGCGGATCAATGGGTGAATCGGCGCTGTGCCCATCTCCTTTCTTAGTCGGCTTGGTGCGTTTCAGCGATCTTGTGGTTGTGATAACCATGCCGCGCCGAACCGACTTCTTTGCCTTTGCCTTTGTCGCAGTAGTCATATTGTCCCTTGTGTTGTGACGGTCAGTTACGGGTTATGGGGTTTCAATCGATGTGCGACCGTCTAATCAATACCATCGCGGTTAGGCGGTGGCATTGGGCGTTATCAACGGGTGTGGGTTGTTGACAAACTTGCAACGCCGTAGATGAGGATTATTCTCAGTTGTGGGATGACTAAAAGCCTGAAACCCTCATCAATCCCCACCCAAGCGGTTAGGCTGGGGTGGGTGTGTGCATGGTTTTTCTGGTTTATGCTTCTCTGCTGCGCACACTAATATCGTCGTTCCAAGTCTTTCCAAAGTCGCTGAATCTGCTTGTCGGTCATCACTTCGCCCACCGTTCTAGATCCGATGCTCGCTGCTAACGTTCGCTCGAACGTGTGAGCCGTAAGCAATCCGTCCGCCATGCTCTTCTTGCTATCAGCCGAAGCGATCAAGTCGTCGGCGTTGCAGTTACGCAGCCTCTTACCCCCAACGAAGTACCCGTCCAGCCAAGTCTCCTGACTCGCCTTGACTGACGCGATAGCCCGCTCGTCACCTTTAGCGGCCATCTTCAACGTGTACCGCGTATCTGCACGCGCACCCGTGATCCTGATACGCGAATAGTCGAAGATGATTGCGTCGGCGAGTTCTAGCGGAAGAGTGGTATTCCGAATCTCGTCAATAGCGTTGTGCGCCGCTTGGGTGGTATCGTCTGTTTCAGCCGCGTGCCTCTGGTAAATCTCCAACAGTTCGAGACGGACCAGAGATTCGGAGCGTGGCACGGTATATGGTTTTGGGGGTTGTCTGACGCTCCGAATCTCAGGGGAAGAGCCAGTATGCTCTATTGGTTTGTTGACGTTCTCGCGGCTCTTCCGTCGTCCGTCTCGTTTACCGTTGTCGTCGGATGCTGGGCTGATTGTTTTCTTGGGCATGTGTTACCTCAAAAGGGTATGTCGTCCTCGCTAATCGTGGTGTATCCGTCTGTGTTATCTTGTGGCTTGGGCTTCGGCGGACGACGTTGTAACACCTTCTTATCTTCCGCTGGCGTGACCATATCGCAAGGCTCGATCTTGGCGTATGACTTCCCTCCGTTTTCTTCCCAAGTAATATTCACAAGCCCGGTAAGCCCAACCAAGTATCGGTCGTAAATGTCTTTGCTCGTGAAATGTTTTGGCTCAATCCCGTTTGACTTCAACTCTTCCATATCCGCGCCAAACTTCGACATAAGCCGTGCAAGAACCCATGCACTACGCTCTCCCAGTGTAATCATTTGAGCCGCTTCACGGTTCTTTGTATCGACAAAGATAACCATGATTTGCGGATCTCCACTCTTTGAAGTAAATGCAGCCTTGCCTTTGGCCTTTGTAATCACCCGGTCAATCGTGACCGCCACGCCCTCACCCTCAGGGATCTTCTCGTTTTCCTGTTCAACAGGCTCGGTATTTGTCCAATCAAAGCACATATATCATTCCTCCTTCTTGTCTGGCTTGTTTCCAATCAGTGTCATGTAGTGGTCACGAAGCATCGTGACATGCTGTGATGTCATTCGCTTCTTTACTTCTGGCGTGATGAGTTTCGATGCGGCTTCAAGTTCCGCCTTCCCGTTCGTGCTTGCGATGTCGAGGCTTGCCTTGATAGTCGTAAGCAACTTCAGGCTTTCCTTTTCCTTTGCCTGTTCAAGAATCGCCATAGCCTCGGCGTCTCGTCGTCCCGTTTCGTCTTCAGTTTCGATCGTCGCCTGAGTTCCGCCAAGCAGTTTCACAATCGGCTTGATAAGTTTGTCATACGTCGGATTGACGATCATCTTGCCGTGGAGGATGCTGGTTCGATCCTTCTCGACGATACAAACCGTGTCAGAACTATCACCTTTGGGTGTCGGTTTGTTTGGTAGGAATCGAATACAGATATGCGGCTCGTATTCGGTTTCGCCCTCGGCTCGCATCTTCACGCCCGTTTTTTTCATTTCTCCGTCTTCGTCTTCAAACACATTTGCTTGACGCCCGCAGATGATAACGTGAGCGGGCATCGAAAGCAGTAGCGTCATAAGTTCCTTATATGGTTTCTTGATCTGCGCCCACGCACTCATAGGGATCGTGCCGATGCTGGTCTGCTTGCCTTTGTACATGGCAATAGCAGCATCCCAAATATGCGAGATTGAATCAATGACCACGACGCCGTATACGTTTGTGTCGAGTTCTTTGATTGCACTGATAGCATCGGTAATCGATCGTCCGTACATGGCGTCGATGTCGAATGCTTCCGGGTGGAACTTGCGTTCTGGAACCGTCTGTACATAGAAGTCGGTACCGTGTTCTGTGTCAATGAACGCAACACGCTTGCCGTAGTGATTAGCCAATCCTTCCGCACACAGCAGCGCGGTGGCGGTCTTGCCGCTTCCTTGCGGCCCGTACATTCCGGCTTTGACGAACGCTTGTTCTGCCTTTGCTTTCCTGAATCCTGCCATTGCCCTGCTCCTTATGGGTTCAACTCTTCCGATATTTCGTCCGCGTATTGCTCTAAGTTCCCCAACGCCAAACGCACCCGCCTTGCAATCTCTTCATCGGTCATATCGAGCGTTATGCTTTCGATAACTCTGATATTTCCGCCAACCGCTCCCGGCATAGTCATATCGGGAGTTTGAACGTGATACTCAACCATCAAGTCGATATCGATCTCGAACCCGTCGCCGGATTGAATGGTAAAGCCGCGTTTGTGGTTCATTTCCTGCCCTCGTGTCGCATCTTCTCGGCAATCATGGCATCGGCGATTACATACGACATTGTTGCAACGACCATTGATGGACTTAATCCACGCTGGCTACACATTTCTTTCAACGTACTTGCGTTTTCAAAGTATGTGCTGTGAACCGCTGGCATCGCCTGCCCAGCGAACCAGTCACGCAGCGTCACGCCGGGAACCGAGACGGTAAGATACGCTGGTCCGCCCGTGTCAATGTTGCTCATTTGTTGCTCCTCTTGTATTCACCCCGACCACGAACACGACCGCGACCACGACCCCGACCGCGACCCCGACCGCGACCGCGCCCTCGACCGCGACCCCGAACACGACCGCCACCCCGCCCCCGCCCGCTACCGCGACCCCGACCACCCCCCACCCACCCACC
>JACCDR010545431.1_pt1 | contig 41110 bp, 47 predicted proteins | sample 7446431 | NCBI WGS metagenome assembly JACCDR01 (sample SAMN15323443, study PRJNA562643) | freshwater metagenome | isolation source: river surface water | place: USA:Blue River Watershed | collected 2017-08-17
AGTAAACTAAACCAATGGTCGTAATACTCCTGAAACTCTTGCACAGTAGGAAGTTCATCTTCATCTAACGGTATTGGATGAGAGTAAAATCTTCCATCACTAAGCTCAAAACCTTTTGTGGTTACTTCAACCACTAATGCTTTCGGCTTTTTCATTGTAGTTTCTTTTGTTATTAATTTTTATTGTACACTAATTATTCTAATATTAGCATATTCTCTACAATTTTCTACAATTTTAGATTAACTGCTAAATACCCTCTTTTTTCTTTTGAATTGCTTTTTTACGAGCTTCAGAAGAATTAGCAGCAGAAACTACTGTAGAAGTGGATCTGTTCTTCCACCATACACCATAAATAGTCTTATTATTCTTTCCGAAATTAGATAAATAATACATTTTTTAATTATAGTAAATTTCATTTATAATATCATTTTTAAAATCCATTAAATCATAAGTAGATAATAAGGAAGAAAAAGAATAACAGTTTTCAATTATGTTTAAATCTTTAAATTGTTTTATCCAAATTTCTATATGATTATCATTTTTAGTAATCTTAAATTTAAAAGTATCTTTTATTTTTTGTAAATTTACTAAAAAATTATAAATATCTGAAATTAGTATATTTTCTTCTACCACTCATTTGCCTCCCACTCTATTTCACCAGCCCCATCAACTCCATCAGTACCCTTTAAAGAAGCTAACCAAGCAACTTCATCTCCTACAAAACCATTATTTACAGCAATTTCATAAGCAGAATCACCATTAACTCCCTGAAGTGATTGTAGCCACTCTTCTTCTGGACCACCACTATATCCATTATTTACAGCTATTTCGTAGGCTGATAAACCATTTTCACCAGCAACCCCTTGAAGTGATTGTAACCATTCAGATTCAGTACCAGTAAAGCCATTATTAACTACTATTTCATAAGCTGATAATCCGTCTGTACCATCTTCACCATTAAACCCTTGAAGTGACTGTAACCATTCTTCTTCTGGACCTACGAAACCGTTATTTATAGCAATTTCATAAGCTGATAATCCGTCAAAATAATCAACACCCTTAATTGGGTTATATCCTCCTAAAGTTTCTAACCATTCTTCCTCAGTACCTACGAAGCCATTATTAACAGAGACCTGATATGCTGATATACCATTTTGACCATCAGTACCTTTTAAACTTAATAACCAAGTAGCTTCAATTCCAACAAAACCATTGTTAACAGCTACTTCATAAGCTGAAAGACCATTAGTACCATTAGTACCATCAGTACCATTAGTCCCGTTAGTCCCTTTTAAACTTAATAACCATGCTGATTCAGTACCGACAAAACCATTAGCAACGGCTAACTCATATGCGGAAAGACCATCAACTCCATCTTCTCCATCAGTACCATCAGTACCATTTAGAGATAATAGCCAACTAGATTCATTACCCACATAACCATTATTTACAGCTATTTCGTAGGCTGATAACCCGTCAACTCCATCAGTACCATTAGTACCATCTATACCATCAAAATAATCAGTATTTTTGATTGGAGTATAACCATCCTCTCCTTTTAAAAATAGTAACCAAGCAACTTCATCTCCTACAAAACCATTAGCAACAGCTACTTCATACGCAGAAAGACCATTAGTACCATCAATACCATCTGTGCCATCAGTTCCTCTTAAACTAAGTAGCCAACTAGCCTCATTTCCAATGTATCCATTAGCAACAGCTAATTCATAGGAGGATAAACCATTAGTACCATCAAAATAATCAGTATTTTTGATTGGAGTATAGCCATCCTCACCTTTTTCACCATCAGCCCCTACTAAACTACCTAACCATTCTTCTATAGTTCCAACAAATCCATCTGCTAAAGCAATTTCATATGCTGATAAACCATCGAAATAATCAGTATTTTTGATTGGAGTATAGCCATCATCACCTTTTAAAGATAGTAACCAAGCAACTTCATCTCCTACAAAACCATTATTAACAGCTACTTCATAAGCTGAGAGACCATCTGTACCGTCTAAACCAGGAATTTGAGTAGGCTCTAAAACTAAATCAATATTAGAAATAGTAGTATTATCTACAACTTCTAATATAGTAGTATCATTTGTAATTTCTAATATTATATCCATTTTATAAAATTCCTTATTTTAATTTGTAATTTGAGGTATTACTTGAACAAAACTAATGAGGATGGGTTTTTGGACAGACCCATCAGGTAGTGTGACTTCAAAATCCCAGAACCAACATTGTTTAGCATTAGGCTGTCCTTTTCCTTGATAAGTAGTGGCTGGAATTAAAGATGTTTGTTCGTCTGTTAAAAGAGGTACTACAGTAGTTTTATCTAAAATAGAGTCATAAGAAATTCTTGAAAAATCGAAAGAAGCAAATAATACTTGTTCTAAATTATCTAAAGGTTTAGATCTTATTTCTGCTTTAAAAGTACAATCTCTTTTATCCCCTGAAAATCTAAATGCTAATTTATCATAAGTAGCTCCTTGAACTATTGCAAAATCTAAAAAAGATTCTTGGTCTAAAATAGATACTAAATGAAATATTCCCATAAAATTAATCCGTAATTATTGACTTAGCTATACATAGTCCTCTTATTATTATATTCTTTTCAACTTCCTCGAAGAAAGAAATTGTAAGAATAATTTTATGTATATCACATAGCTGCTTTACTTCCCCTAACTGTCTAATGTCTAATTCACCAAATAAATATAAATACTTAATATGTTGAGGATAATATGCTGAATATCCTAATAATTGACCTATAGCATCTTTCCATTTCTTAGACCTTTTTACTTCTATTAAAATTGTAGGAGTTAAAATATCTATTCTACCTATGGGAGTTATAACTTCCCTTTGGCATGGATAATATGCTTTGGCTAGGAGTTCTTGCCATTCACTTTCAAGTTGTTTTTTGGGCATTGCTATTTATTATTTTTCTTAATAAAGAAACCATTTTTAAAGACCTTTGTTTATCTAAATTGGTGAAATATTTATGATTCGATATTTCACTCTCTAATGTACTTAGACAAATATTTACTATTTCTAAATCTTTGTTTACTGCATTTTCTGCAAAATCATCTAATAAGAGACTTACAAAAAAACTCCCTACTACGAAAAATTTAAAATCACTTAAAATATTATTAAGTACATTAACCTTAAAATAAATATTAAAAAGAGAACAGTTATAGTATCTATAAACTAAAGGGTCTTTCGTAAAACTTCCCTTTAAAAAAGGGTCTGAATAGATTAGTTCTTTTTTCACTTTTTATAAAATGAGGTTAGTTTTAATTCTGAATTTAAATCTTTTATAGGAGATGTCTTTTTTTCTTTCGACTTTAGTTTTTTACAAAATACAAAATATGTTGTAATTATTCCTTCATTATTAGCAAAAGGTGTTACATCTATATTCCATTCATTTTTTTCTAAATCATCTAATTTAGATTGTAAAAGTTCAAAATCTCTTATTTCGTAACAACAATATTGAATCATAATGAATACCTCTCTTTTTACGCCTAAACAACTTGCAGAATTTAGTATATTCCGATCTCTTCCAAAAATTATAACTTCAAAAAGTCCTTTTTTAAGAAAAGCTTCTAAAGCAGTCTCTTCTCAAGATATTAAAAAAGCATCTAAGATATTTACCCCAGAAGAAATTAAAAAAGCTAATCAAGCTTTAAAGTCTGGTATAGTATCTAATCAGTACGCATCTGGTTTAACTAAACAGCCTAAAAATTCTTATAGAGTTTTAGGGACAGGATATGTGCCTCTAGGTTCTAAAAATGTACCTCTAGGCTCTAAAAATAATCTATTAGGGACTAAAGAACCTTTTAAAACATCTAGTTTAGGAAGAGCTAATAAACCATTGGGTAGTTCTGATAGAAAATTAGGATCTGTAAAACGTTCTTTAGGATCGACAAATAAACAACTCGGTTCTTAAATTTTAAATATATGTTACCAACTATCTTAGCTTTAACACTTTCCCCAGAAATCCTTTATCCAGAAATGCTGTCTGAATCTCCTAAAGCAACAGAGAGTATTGTAGAACAAATAGTATTAGATAATTTTAATACTGGGGAAATTGATTTTAAAATGCCCTCTGAAAATGACCAAATTACAAGTCAAAAGGAAGAAGGATTATTAGGAGTTCTAGGAGGTACTAGATATACTTCTTTAAATTCTCAACAGTGTAATTTAGACCCTTTATTTTGTTCTGATGTCAGAATTAATAAGAGAGGAAGTGGTGCTTTAAGTGTTGCTCATACAGAGTTAATTACTAAAGCAACAGTAGATTTAATTTATGAAGTAAATATAGATGACCTTCGAGAATATAAAATAAACTTTATAATGTTAAGTCTTGATAAAACAGCTTCTGAAAATTTAAAGATTACTGTAATAGCTAATGGAATTGAGTACGATGTAGATAATGAATCTTTATTCTTTGATTTTTCATCTCTACAAATGGAGAGTGCGGTAGCAATTAAACAATTAACAATTAGATTTAGTTCTATAGAAGCTGATGATTTTGTTCTTGACGAAATTAATTTAACTAGAACATACGTTATAGAACCTGCTCCAGTACCTGCTTTTGGTTTTAACCCTTTTCAATTATTACCTTTAGGAGCATTAGCTTTTTTAGGGTCTTCTGATGGAAATCCTAATACTGTACCCTCAGTTTCTAATCCTGTAGAAGATGTAATTATATTTCCTGACCCAGATGAAAATATAGACCCTGTTGAAGTTCCTGAGAATAATAACTTTTTAACAAGTCTTTTAACTGGTGTAGTTTTTTCAGTAGTTAAATTTTCAAGAAGTTAATATACAGAAAAAAAGAAAGGTAGATACTTTTTTCTACCTTTCTTTTTTATGTTATTATTTATGAGAGACAAATCTTTTTACGAAGATTTAGTATAGTCTCAATTAAAAAATAAACACAATGACTAATTTAAGTATATTCGATTTTGAGTCAAATAACATTCGTTTTGAAAAAAGAGATAATTGTATCTGGGTTAATCTTACTGATATGGCTAAAGCGTCAGGAAAGCGGATAGATAATTGGAAAGCCAATAGTTCTACAATCAAGTTTCTGACTACATTAGAGCATTCACTGGAAAGTCAGGTAATTCTTAACAATATCGGGGGTACTACAGAAACAACTGGCACATGGGGGATTGAAGAAGTAGCTATTGAATTTGCTGGTTGGTGTTCAATTGCATTTAAAATTTGGATGTTAACTCAAATCAAAACATTATTAAGAGAAGGGACTGTTTCACTCCCTCAACAACCTAAGTTACCTAGTAGAGTTGTAGCTTTAGAAACAGCAAAAGCAGTAGCTGAGATTCAAGATTTAATTGCTTATAATAACCCTCGTCTAGCACAGTTTTTAATTGACCATGCAGTTTCGGATATTATGACGAATCAAAATACTTTAACAGAACAAAAATTAAAAGGTGTTGTGGAAATTGCTGAAGAAATGGGCTTTAAAGTTAATTTTAATAATCGCTCTCAACTAGGTAAATTTGTTAAAAAGATTTGTGGTGAATTAGCCCAACAAGAAGAACGTCTAGTTAATGGAACGATGAGAATGGTAGCTTGTTACCCTTCAGAATCTGAAGAAGTAAAAAAAGCAGTTCTTAATTTCTTTGAAAAATAAAATATTATAATATTTTAAAATTAGCGTTAGAAAAAGAAAGGTAGATACTTTTTTCTACCTTTCTTTTTTATGTTATTATTTATAACCCCAGAGTCAGGAATCGAACCTGACTTTATTAACTGAACAGCTTTTAAAACTCCGAATCCAACGGAGACAAATTAATAACCAGCAACCAGCTTTACTCTGAGAGGTGACTTTCTCAGAATGAACCCTACGAAAGTCAGTAAACTTAGTATATTCTTTTTATCCTAAAGCTGATCCTAAGTTAAGATCCTAGTAAAAACTATTATAGCACTTAAATTTTAAAACATTTTATACTGTAATTCTCTTTCTAAATCTTTAGATGTTCTCTCATTTTCTTCCTTAAATCTCTTCTCCACATATTTCATATAATTAGAGTCCCCTTTACCATCCCCTCTCATATTGAAATTAATATCTTGGTCAATTTTTAGAGAATTTGCAGAACCTACAGATGGTGTATTTTTAGATGCTTTAGCTACTTGTTTATAACTTAAATCTGACCTCTGAGAAGCAGAATCTAAATATGAAGGAATAGATGTATCTCTCATAGATAGTTCAGAAGAATATTGTTTTCTCTCTTCTTTCTCTAAAAGTGCCTGAAATCTTTTTTCAGTATCTCTTAATAAAATACCCTGAACATTTTGAGCATTTGATAATTGACGTTCTAAACTATCAAGAATTTGAGGATTAGGGTTTTCATTATTTTGTTCTGCATCTAAAGATTGTTGTATTCTAGCTTCTGTTAAAGAATAGTTAGAATTAATCTGATCAATTCTATCTTGATATTTTTCATCTATAGACGGCTCTACTTTTCTAGCGGCTGGAGCTTCATAAGGACGTTGAGATTGGTAAGCGGCTATCCTCTTATACCCAAATTTTCGAGAGTTTTGAATCTGCCAAGATAGAGGTTCTTCGTTTCTCCACTTAGGCACTAAACCAGCTTCATTAGATAAATAATAATCAGGTTTAGAAGAGCGAGAACTTAACCCCTCCGTAGAATCCTCAGCCTTTAAACGATTAGAAGTAGTTTCTGTTGAGGATCTACTTCCAGCATTTTTAATACTATTACTTACTAACTGTCTTGAAGGAGGTAAACTAGGGTCATAATTTACAGAATAAGAATCTTGATTTCTATAATTAGAAGATAAAACTTCACCTGAAAAATCACTTCTATTTGTAAATTTATAACCATTTAAAGGATCTTCCATTCCATTAGGTAATGTACTATCAATAACTCTAACTGGTTTTGTTTTATCTTTAGATTTGTTCTGTAATGGTTCTCTATTATAAGCTAAACCGCCCCCACCTCCTCCAAAGGGAACATTTATAGACATTCCATCTGTTATAGGAAACATTCCTCTAGGATTTTTAGGTCTAGTATTGCTACCTTTATCAGTAACTGTTCCTCCTTTTGCATAATTTCTTACAATTTTAGAAGAGACAGATCGTACAAACTCTTCTCTATCCTTTTCAATTCTGCGTAATTCAGAATCCAAACTAACACCCATCATTTGACCAGATATTTTCAAACCTTCCATTTTCTGGTCAAAAAGATAATTACCAAAACCCTTAGCAATACTTTTATCTGTTACAAAAGCTGCTTGTTGATTTTGAAGCATTCCTACCCTAGCTTCTGACATTCCTCTTAAAACTTCTGCATATCTTTGTCGAAACTCATTAGTATTTTTTTCTTCAAAAGGTAACTCATTTAATTCCTTATATTCAGCTTCTAATTCAGCGTACTGTGCGGCAAATTCATCATATAAAGATTTAGCTTGATCTCTTTTTTGAGTTCTTTTCCCAATATACTCTCCCTGACTTTCAAAGTAAGAAGTAACACCTCCCGCTTGTTTAGAACCAGGTTTATTTATATAGTCATTAATACTTACACCACCATTTTTTAGTTGATAATAGTATTCATTTTGTGCTTCTTTAAGTACAGATTCTTTATCATGTGAAGCTATAGCTCTATCATAAGTAGTAGGAGAACCACTTGAGTTGTACCATCTAGTAACTCCATTAAAATCAGTTCTTACTATTGGAGTTCCTGAATTTTTGTCATTTTGAGAATATATAAAATCATTATTTATACCATAATCTACAGGTCCTCCTGTAGAATAATTAGGAATTTTTTGAAGTTGTTCCCAATCACCATTCGCTTTAGCGTTTCTATAAACTTTAGCATCTGCAACTGTCAGAACCTCCTCCCCAACTTTAGCTACTATAGGTACTGCACCAGCACCTTCTCTCTCCATAGCTTCTAAAACTTTAATACCTAAATTCTCAGCTACTTCTCCACCCCTAGCCATATTTTTTATTTGAGAAGCAACACTATTTTGAGCATTATTTACAGTATTTTTTAAAGGAGATACTGAATTTTGAGCATCTGCTTTTTCTTGAGCAGTAGAAGCATTACTTCTAACTATAAATTCTGCTTTTTCTATAGACTGTTTTAATTCATGAATTGCTTGAGTAGATAATGCTAAAGCCTCATTATTTGCAATAGTACTAGCCATCAATTCTGAATTTATCTGCTGTAAATCAGTGTTTGTTTTTATAACATCACTGTTTAAATCAATTTGTTGTTTATTTCTATCTAACTCTTTTCTTAAAGCATTTCTTTTTTCATCAGTATCTGCTTTATCATATTCTTTTTTTATTTTTTCATTTCTAATTCTTAAATCTTCATTCTGCTTTCTTAAATCTATTTTTTCTTGTTCTAATTTTTGATTAGTTATCTGAGTCTCAATTTCTAATTTTTTATTTTGCAATTCTAAAGTTTTATTAGAAAGTTCAAATAATTTATCCTCTACTGTTTGTCTAATTTCTAAACTTGCTTTCTGAGATTCAAATAAAGCTCTTTCATCCGCTAATTGCTGTTTTCTTAAAATCTCTTCTTCTTCAGCTATTTTCTTTTGAATTTCATTTATTTTTTCTGCTAACTCTACTCTAGCCTCAGAATCTTCTGGAAGTTTATCCATCTCTTGTTGGATTTTAAATGCTTCCTCACTTAAACTTTTTATTTTCTCCCCTGTTTGGACTGATTTAGATGTAATATCAGAAAATCTTTCCGCTAAATTTGTTAATTCATTATAGTAATCTAATTGGTTTTTAACACTTGCCGCTTGTAAATTCAAACTAGCTATTTCTTTATCAACTTCTAAAGTAGCTTTTGCAATCTCATATTTAGTCTGTTGGATACTGGCTGTTTTTTCAAGAGAGGCTACATTATTTTCTACCTCAGTATTTATTCTTTGCTGACTATCTAACGCTAAATTTAATTGTTCTGTTGCAAAGGTTATTTCCTCTGTGGTTTGAGCTTTACTTAAATTTAATTCTTTTTGAGCAACAATTTGAGCAGCTACTAAACTCCTACTTTGTTCGGACTCTATTTTACTTTGTGTCTCATAATTTAATAATTCTTGGTCTAATTGAATAATTCTTTTTTTAGTCTCAAATTCTGTCTTTAAAGAATCCTGTTGAAATTGTATTGCATCTCTATCAATTCTAATCTGCCCCATATCAGATGTAGAACTATTTTTCAAAGCTTCAAAATTTTGTAAAACTACTTGAGTTAATTCACCGTAAGTAGCAATTCTCTCTTTGATATAACCAACTTCTAATTGTGCTTGTTCAAAATATGCATCTCTTGCTTGAGCTCTCTCATTTAGTTCTACCTTAAAGGACTCAGTTATTAATGATTCAGTTTCAAAAAAGTTAGCTTGTAATTCTGCTAAAAGCTGAGAAGTATCTCCTCCGTTTTGTTTTGTTAAATCTAATTTTTTTTCTAAATAATTTCTATAAGCTTCAGCACCTTCCATTTGAAGCTCTATATTTCTTTTTTCTATAGTTGCTTCAGGTAGTAATGCTTCTTTAGTGTAATACTCTAATGCAGTTTTTCTTTTATCAAGACTTAATTGTTGAACATCTAATTCTCTCTTTAAATTTTCTTCAATATTTGCTAACCGAGTAACTAAATACTCAGTTTCCATTTCTTCAATTTTATTTAAGTGGTCTTTTTTCTGTTGTGCTGTAGCTTGTCCTGATTTAGCTAATTCGTTATAAGCTCTTTTTTCTCCAATAATTCTAGCTTCTATTAATTTCTCTTCAGCTTTCTGTAATTGTTCAATTTGGGGAGTGTTAGAAGTAAACTCTGAAGAAGTTAAAGTTTTTAATTTATTTATTTTATCTGTTTCTACCTGAACTTCTGCCTCTGCTTGTTGTCTTACTAAGTCCATTCTTTGAACTAAGTAATCAGCCTTCATTTGTTTAACTGTTTCTTCCTGTTCCTTAATTTGTTCTACACTGTATTGCCCATTTTCTCTCATTCCTTTTAGGATTTCTTGTTCAGATTTTAAAGTTTCCTCACTATTTTTTAATCTGATTTTAGAGATAACTTCTGATTGTTTAGCACTCTCTGCCCCAATACCTTCATAAATTGTAGAAAGTCTAGCTGCATGATTTTCCTCTAAGGAAGTTATTTCTTCTGTAGCAGCCCTAATTAAATCTACTCTTGTTTCTAATAATGCTGTTAGATTATCTCCTGCTTGGTCTAAATAAGGCATTACATTTTTATCAAAATCCTGTAAAGCTTTTGCAGCAGATATATTTTTAGCACTTAGTTCAGAACCTATATCTTCAGTAATAGTTACTAATTTTCCAGAAGATGGATCTTCACTTTCTTGTAATGCTGAATCATATGCTTCTTTATCTTTTTTTCTTAAATCATTTATAGGTCCTGTTAATTCAGAATTAAAAGATTTATCTATTTCTTGTTTTTTCTGAACCCCCTTAAAATCATAGGTAGAAGAATCACCTAATTCATATTCTTTTCTTCTATCAGCCTCGCTTAATATAGCTAATTTATCAGCATTATTTTTTTGAAACTGTAGAAAAGCAGCATCCTCTAATTTCTGTTTTTCTCTTAAGTTTTTTTGATAATCCTGCATACTGCTGGTAACTTGTTCTTGGCTATAAGTTGTGCCATCTTCATTTTTATAGTTACCTAAAAAGTCCATCGCTCTTTTAGAAGCTTCTAATCTTTTTACAGAATTTCCTATACGTTTTTCATACCTTTCTGTTATTTGATTAGGCTTAGATAAATCAATTCTATTTTCTAAAAGAGTTGCTATATTCTCAAAAACTTTTAAATCAGTAATAGCTTGTTTTATATTTTTATTTACTAATTCTAATTGTTCTACTATTTGTTTTAATTGATTCTGCGAACTATCTCTTTCTAAGAAATCCTTACCTCTTTTTCCAGCTATAATACTACTCTCAATTCCTTCAGCATTAGAAGACTCTAATAATTTTGTAATTCTATCTGAGGATAAATCTCTAGCTGCTTGACGAGCTATATTATCTGTCCCTAATTTACTTAAAATAAACTTCTCTTTTTCTTTCTGATTTTCTAAAGCTAAAAATTTCTCAAATTCTCCTTCTTTTAAAGAATTTACAAAATCAGTTCCCTGTTGACGGTAACGACTTTCTCCAAAAGCTACTGCACCAGCACCTATTAAGCCAGGTGTAGCCCCAGCAACACCTCCGACAGCAGCCCCAAAAGGACCAGCTACCCCAAAACCTACACCAGCACCTTGTATAGCTCCATATAAAGCTGTTCCTAAACCAATTCCTTTTCCAGCATTAGCTGCATTTTTCCAATTAGGATTAGCCCATAAATCGCTTTCTTTTAGAGCTAGTTTTTGAGCAGCAACTAAAGGATTATAGGCTTTTTCATTTAGATAAGATTCTTTATTAGCAGAACTAATATTTTGTTCTATGCTAAATTTACCCCCTTCTTTTAAAACTTTTTCATTTATGGCTATTTGAGCTTCTGCATAATCAATACTTTTTTGAACAGCCTCTTGATATACTTGTAATTCTTCTTGATTAATTTTTATATTTTCTCTAAAATTTTTAAGTTGGTCATCTGTTAAAACTCCGCCTTGTGTGTATAATTCATTGAGTTCTTTTTGAAGGTCAATTTCAACTTTTTTACCATCCACTATTTTATTACTTGTAATAAACACACCATTTACAATCTGAGCATTTTTTAAATTTAAAGCATTTAATGTCTCAAAACCCTGTTGTGCAATAGCTATAGATTTATCTATATTTACTTTATTTTCTAAATTCCCCCCAAAAACATTTTCAAACCATTGTCCAGCACCTCTGAAAGCATCTTCTAAGGAGTGCACCCACCCTTCAATAACATCTGAATTAAAAGTCGATTTTGTAAAATTTGTAATAGTTTCTCCTATATTTCCTAAAGAAAATTTATAATGTTTTTCTAAATTAACTAAATTCTCTATAAAAGATTGTTCTAAATTTAATAATTCTTCTGCTGTCTGATTTATTAAAGTTACCCTTAACTCAAGGTCTTTTCCTAAGTTTTGAGTAATTTGTTTTTGACTAGCTTCAATTTGAGCGTCAATATCGGATAATGCTTTTTGTGTTTTTTCTAAATCTTCAATAGGAGTATTTAAATCATTTTTTTGTGTAGCTTCTGTTTTCTCTAAATTTTTTCTCTCTGCTTTTAAATTATCAAATTCTTGTAAAAGTTTTTGATTTTCTGTTAAAAATGTTTTAGCTTCAGCAGAATAATTATCAGATACTTTACTTAATTCATCTGTGATTAAACCTGCTGATAATTCTGATAAATCTCTTTTTCCAAAAGTTAAACCTTCTAAACTTTTTTTAAATTCTGTAAAATTAGAATTTGATTTAGTTAAAGTACTTCTTAAATCTTCTGTCTGTTCTTTTACAATTTTTAAAGATGTTCCAAACCCTGCTAATGCAGCACCTGCTATAACAACTGCTCCTGCCCCACCACTAATTAAAGGAGTATTTGCAAAATCCCAAGCTACTTTAGTAGCACTTGCTAAGGCAAGAGATACATTTTTAATTCCCCCTCCTAAAGCTTTAAACCCCTCTACAGCTCCTTTTCCAGCAGCTTTACCAGCTTCTCCTAGACTTTTAGCAAAACCAGACACTGTAAAAGTTGTTACAGCAGTGTTTAATTTACCTATTTCAGCAGCACTTTTACCAGTAGCAGAGGAGAGTTCTATTAATTGTTCTCCAGATTTAGCTCCTATACCAGTAATATTTCCTAAGAGAATTTTCATTTTCTCAAAAGGTTTTAAATTTGCGTTACCCAAAACAACGTTATTACTTAAAGCAGCCCCTAATTTATTAAAAGTTCCTGTTGCAGCAGCTACTTGTGCAGAACCTCCTGCTGTTAATTTAAATAAAGCTCCCATGTCGGTAATTAAACCGCCAGTTAAAAATCTCCATGTTGTAAAAATTCCGAATAATTTAGCGGCTGTACCTACTAAAGCACCTGTTACTCCTTCTACCGCTTTTATTCCAAAGGCTAATTGAGTTAAAACTTTAATTAATCCTAAATTTCCTTCTACCCATCCAGCAGTTTTTTCTGTAAAACTTTGAATATAATCAACTCCTGTATCTAAAATAGGGGCTAAAGTTCTACCAACACTGATTAAAGTGCTATTTAATTTATTTACTACTTGGGTAAATTTCGTTACTTGAGAATCCTTTAACCTAATATCAAATACTTCTTGTAGATTTTTAGCTGTTGTATTAGCTATTTTCTGACTAACTTTTTCTAAATTAGTTAACCCATCGCTAGTTAATGTTAATGCGGCTCTATATGCTTGAATATCAGGTAATAGTTGACCCCACTTAACAGTACTTCCACCTAGTGCTTTATCTAGTTTTGCCATCGTGGTAACTAGCCCATCTGCTTCTACTGTTGCTTTATTTATCTCTAAATCTATTTTCATAGACTCTAACTTCTTCTGGAAATCAGGGTCGATAAATGTTGTAAATAAAGACTGCAACTGTGTCATCGCCTGAGCAGTACTTGTACCTCTAGTAGTTAATACAGCTAATGCAGCACCTGTGTCTTCTATACTAATCCCCACAGCATTAGATATAGTACTTAATTGTCCGAAACCATTTGATAATTCTGCTATTGTTGTAATACCATTTTCTACAATAGCATTTAATTGAGCAGCAGTTTTAGCGGCTTCTGAGGAGTCTTTACCGTAAGCGTTAAGTGTTTTAGTAAGTAATCGCATTACTTCTCCAGAATCAGCACCACTAGAGGCGGCTAATTTTAAACCAGCTTCCATAACTTTAGCGGAAGAAGTAGCAGTAGTAAAACCACCAGATAATGCTTCATATGTAGCGGATAAAGCTTCTGTTTCTGTAACGGTATTTGATAATTCTTTATTTACTAAATTTTGAATTGTTAATCCAAATTCTTTTAGTTCTTCCTTTCTTGTCTTAAAATCTAATCCTGTTTGGAATACAGTACCTACTTGGTTCAAAGATTCATTAAAAGCGTTAAATTGAGCTACAGCAGTAGTAGCAAAATCTGTAATGACTTCTGTATTTAGAGTCATTATATCCTTCAGTTTACTAAATTCTTCAAATCCAGATATATCAAATCCTTGTTTCTGCATTAAAACTAAAGCTTGTTCTGTACCATTTATTGCTCTAGTAATATCCTGCATCCCCTCTGTTAAGGCTATAAAAGCTTTTACAGAACTTGTAAGAGTTAATACAGCATCTGTAGCTTTTACATATGCTTGAAAACCTTTTGAAATAGCACTTAATTTAACACTACTTTCACCTAATTGACTAGCTAGTTTAGCTACATCATCAGCATTTTTTAAAGTAACTTCAGAAGCTTCTCCTCTTAATTTATTTAAACTATTTAAAACTCTCTGCTCATTCTCTATTGCTTCTACAACTTTTTTTTGTTGAATTTCTAAAGATTTTAAAGCACTTGTAGATTGTTCTAATCCTTTAGCGTCTAAATTACCTTTACCTAAAGTAGCTTTAATCGCTGTTTTCTCTTGATTTATATTAGATAATTTAGCTGCCTGAGCTTGAATATTCTGTTGAGTACCTTTCTCAAAAGTATTAATTAATTTTGTATTTTCTGCTAATTTAGTATTTTTTAATTGAGAGGCTTGTTTTGCTTCAAAATCTAGTCTCCCTGCTAATTGCTTATTTAAATTATCTAAATTCTTACTATTTACAATACTTCCTTCTTTAGATAATTTTAGAATCTGCCCTTCTACTTCTAAAATTTTGTTTCTATTTGCTAAAAGTCTATCCGCAGCTTTTAATTGTTTCTCTGTTTCTATTAATGAAGATGTTACTTTACTCTGAGTTAAATCTAAGCTCTGTACTTTCTTTGTAAAATTTTTAACACTACCAGGGTTTAAAGTTTCTTCTGCTGTAATTACTTTACGAACAGTATCTATATTTTCTTGTTGTTTAGTTAGAAAAGAGCCAGTTCTTTCTAATCCTTTTCTTTGTCCTCTAACCTGTGTCTCAAAAGAACCTGCGGATTTAGAAAAATTATCTGCGGCTGTAAAAGCTCTAGTTCCTAATCTTTTTGTTGTATCAGAAACTCCCTTACTTAATTTACCTAAATTATCTGTTAGTGGTTTTAAAGTTTTTAAAAAATCTTGTATTCCTGAAGGTAATTTACTAAAAGCTTCTACGCCTTTATCCATTACTTTTAGATTTTTAGTAGCACTTGTTAATTGTTTTTGGAAATTCTTAAAAGAAGTACCTAAATCTTCTCCTATTTGAGTACCCTTACCTACTATTCTTTGAGAAGATAAACTAGCCCCTCTGTTACTAAGTGATCCAGTAACAGCACCTCCAGCCATTGCTGCAAATTGAGAAGTATCTACTAAAGTCTCAAATTTCTGAATTAGATTTTTTAAATCTCTATTTTCATCACTTTTATATAGAACTCTCTGACTAGGGGGTATCATAGTTTTTTTAATTTATAGGTTGGTTTAATTATAACAAAAGACAAAAAGAAAAACCGCCTTTTAAAGCGGCTTTAGTTTGCAGGGATTATACCTAATTTACGTTTAACACTATCTAATTGAGATTTAATATGAGGGTCATTTACATCAATAACAGGTTCTGTATCTTCTTCTATTTCTTTACCTAAGACTTTAGAATTAATTTCTCCTGTATAAGTGATTAAATCTTTAATTCCCTCATTATCTAAATTTTCCCAAAGCCAGATAGCATTTTCAGGGAAAGAATAAAGTAGGATAGCTAATTCATAACTATCCTTTTGTTCTAAGGAGTCGAATTTTCTACTTCTGTCTGAATTATCTCGTCCTGTAGATTTTTCAGTTCCTTCTCCTTCCGAATCCCTGCCATCAGAATCCCCTTTCCCAAATCACCTGTATAGTCTAATCTATTTAGCTTACTCAGTAAACTAGGTTTAAAAGATTTACCATCTATGTAATCTTCTGTTTCTGTATCCCAACTATCTGTAAAAAATAATTTTGTTAAGAGGTCAATATCATCCTCTAAATAAGATAAATAATCAGCAAGAGTTTTAGAGGGTACAACAGGAATTAATGTACAAATTTTTTCAATATTTTTCCATGACTTAGGGTCAGATACTAAACTTCCGATAGAAGCATTAAAATAGATAAATTCTTCCAATAATAATCGTTGTAATTCTATCAATTTAGATAGATTATTTCTCTTAACTCTTTTTAAGATAATTTTTTCAATTTCATTATCTTGACTATTTCTTAAACTAATTTCTAAGCTATTCATTATTTTTCTTCCTTTTAAAAAAAACTGATAGATGTTTCTACCAGCTTTTATTTTTTATCATTTACAGAGTATCACATTTCTTAACAAGAAATATATTCCCCACTATAAATAATATCATAAGGTTTGCATCTACCAGCAACACTATTAATGAAGAAGTTAATATCCACTTGTTCTGCACTAGGACTTAACTGAGAAGTTTCAAAGTTTACAGATACTTTAGGAATTTCTAAAAAGATTAACTCATCATCTGTTGCTACTAATGTCGCCGCTACTGAATGATTCGCTGTCTTATTCGCTGTCTCAATTAAACCAGATGTTACCGTTACATCAAATTGAAAAGTAACACGTTTGTTTAATAAACCTGCTTGGAAAGTAACTGTTTTAGCAGTACCATCAACGGTTAATAAGCTAGTAGCATCAACAGAGATATTTCCCACAGTATGACTTGCTTTAGAGGAGTTAATAGTAATTCCTGTATCGCCTATATTTAAGGGAATAGCTACGCCAGTTTTATAGACATCAAAAGATTTAGAGATTTGAATATCTTGAGAGCCAGTTTCAAAAGTAGTACCCATTTTGAAAGCCATAATTTCAGGCTGCCATTGAGCATAGATAATTTGTAATTTAGGGTCTTCACCTACAATATAGTTATCGGAGTAGGTCATATTACCTCTATCATCTACAGTAGGTACTCGTCTTTGTTGAAATCCTCTATCAATAATAAAACTAGATGGTTTAGGTAAATTTAAAACCACGCCAGTATCTAAATTTTGAAAGGATAATTCAGCGATATTTTTGATAGATCTATCAATACCATCAATTCCAATTGCCATGTTTTTTCTCCTTAAGAATTAATACGTTGTAATCTAGCGTTTAATAAGAATGAATCGATATTAATTGCTTGATTATTTAAGTTTACTTTTGTTGTTGCATCAGCTACAGTTAAATCATCATCACCATCGGCATTAATATCACGTACTTTAGAACCATCAAAAAGATAAATAGCAGGTTTAACTACTATAGAAGCACCTGAAGCTTGATGTTCTAATTCTAAAATATATACAGTAGAATCAACAGAAGCTAATCCAAATGAAAGAACTTCTCCACCTCCTGAAGAGGATTCTATGGCATTTGCATTTGCTACTACTGTTACCGTTGTCCCTGTCTGAGATACACTAGATACTCTCGCACTTGGAAAAGCAGTATTATCTCCTGTAATAGTATCACCTACTCGTACAAAATTAGAAAGAAGAAGACCTGTTCCTAATGTAAAGGTAATATTGGGAGATCCAGAAGTATAAGTACAAGTAAAGGAACTAGGAGTAGTAGCTAGATTATCTATTACAATAGGAATTTGTATTTTAGCTCCAGTTGTTACAGGAGTTGTAGGGCTAAAAGCTAATTCCAGAGGTAAAGAAGTATCTAATTTTGGGCGTGTAATAGTCAGATTTATAGGCATTATTAAATTCCTTCTATAATTGAGAATACATACTCAACAACACAATATACAGTTTGGGTATTTCCAGAGCTTACTATTTTATATAAACTTTGACGGTCAGTTTTCATTATAGATAAATTTAAGTGAGATTCCAAACTATTTATGATGTGGTGAATATATTTATTAATATTATTACATATTGAACTTAAATTTTCTTGTGTTGGATAACTTAAACAATATTCTATCTTAATTGTACTATTTTTTTTAGCATTATCTGGTTTAAATGTATCAGAAATTCTAAAAACTTTTAATAAAGGAAATTCTGTAAGAGGAACATTAAAGGTATCATAATCTCTAATTCCATTTACAATATCAAATCCAAAATCTTTTTGACCATAATAATTTAATCTCTCTTTTAAAATTAATAGAGTTTTTCTGATTACATCATCCTTAAAAAATAAAGTTTGATTAGACATTAATAATTCCCCCAATATCTATTAGGATACCTACGTTTAAAAGACTCTAAGTTTTGAGGTTCTTCTAAATATCTATAATCTTCCATATAATTTCTAGGTGTTAAACCACCTGATTTTATACGATTCTTATTTCTTAATAAAAGTTTTCTATTCATTACTCCTATTGCTTGAGATCGTTTTCTAGCCCTAGCTGCCGATTGTGCGTCTCTTAAAATATTATTTTTTTTCATAACTCTTGCTAAAGATATATTCTTAGCATTTTCAGCATCTACTAAAGATTTGTATTTAGCTGGATTAGATTTAGAAAGAGGGATCTCAAGTTTAATAGGTTTCAGAAATGCAAAATCAGCCATGTAATAATAATTAGACATTGTATTTACCTCTTTGTTTACCTTTATCAGAACGTGAATCTCTTAATTTTTTAACACCATAGGCAGTAGCTCCTAATATTCCTAATCCTAATACTCCTACTTTAAGGGGATTTTTTAACTTTACACTTTTATTCTTAATAGATCGTTTTGATTCTAAATCTCTATACCTAGCATCCAATAATTTCTCTCTAAACTTTTTTTGAGAAATATATTTACTACGTTGGACATAGTTTTTTTTCATATATTTATTTTTTCTTTCTCTTAATAGTTTTAGTCTAGTAAGATCATTATCTGGGAGAACTTCATCATTGATTTGCCGCATTTCTAGTTCCACTAGGGGTTTTTTGTATCTCGTTTGCTCTTTAAATGTATCATCTATTTTTTGATTAGTTTTTACTATTGCATCTACTATATTTTGAAATATGTCTGGTCGTTTTGATAGTTCGTTTAGGCGTTTACCGCTTAATTCTTGATAACCGAAATTAGCTAAGTAATACATAATTTTTTAACAACAATAATTATCTTTATAGATTTTATAATTTTCATCAAAAGGATTTCCTTCTTCAGAATATTTAGTTTTCGTATTTAATACAACAGTCTCATTATTAATAGGTACTTTTTCTGGGGGTGTTATCCTTAAAACTTCTCCCCTTAAAACTATTTTTCTATACTCTGTTAAACCTGGTGATTTAATAATCATTTGTTGAGAGGGTAGAAAAACCTGATAACCAACAGTTAACATTGCTAATTTATCATAGGCTTCCATTTTTGTATCTTTGCCTAAACCAGATAAATCATGACCTATATTAGCTAAACCCTGTCCTTGAAAATGAACTTTCATTAACTCAGCTATTGCTAAATTATTAATAATATCTGTAAGAATCGGGTGCTCATTATTAAGAGGTAGAACATAAATTTGGTCTAAAATTAAATCTAGTAGATTCTCTTGTTCCTCAATAATATCCTCTACTAACTCAGGATCAACTTCCTGTTGTAATGTATTTGTAGGGTATAAAGGATTATCTTGTATTTCAACTATTTTAAGTCTGCCTCTTAATTTTCTTTCTAATTTCTCAAAAGTTGTATATCTCATTATTTATTATATTTACCTCTAGTTTTACCTTTATCAGAACGACTGCCTCTTAATTTTTTAGTAATTCTATAAGCCCCATATCCTAATAAACTAGCTCCTAATAAACCTAATGGTAATTTAGTACCTAATTTCCTTTTTTTTGTAATAGTTTTTTTATTTCCATAAGAAGCAATCTCATCTCTAAAACTTTTGAAAGCATCATCAGATTTATCTGTTCTTCCATTTAATGTATTTAAACGAGATAAAATCATTTTTTCTTCCATAGGATTTTTAGTTTTAGATAGTAATTCCTCTCTTAACTTAATTTTTTCAGATATAGGTTTTACTCTAACTTTAGAAATACCCTTATTTAGTCTATCTCTATTGTTTTGATCTAAATTAGAATATATTTCTAAAACCTCTTTACGCACTGGTTTATATCCAAAATCAGCCATGTAATAATAATTAGACATTGTATTTTCTCCGTTTTTTACCTTTATCAGAACGTGAATCTCTTAATTTTTTAACACCATAGGCAGTAGCTCCTAATATTCCTAATCCTAATAATCCCATTTTAGTCTTTATAATTTTTCTATTATTAGCTATATCATCTGTTTTTTCTAAATCCCTTAATCTATATAAATTCATTACATTTGTATCTTTAATTCTTTTAGCTTTAATATCTAAATTTGTTTTATATCTACTTCTTTCTTGTATTATAGACCTTAGAATTTTCCTAGAGTTATCATCTCCTTTACCGCTATTTAATACGTTTTCAGCTATAGATAATTGTTCTTCTAGGTTATTTCTTTTTCTTAAAATTTTTGATAGAATTTTTTGTTTATTAGCTTCTCTTTTATTAAGTAAAGCTATACTTTTTTCTTTTTTCTTTTTTCTTTTTATTCCACGGAAAGTTTCTTAATTTAACATTTTTATAATCCTGATATAAAACTTTTAGAGCCTTATCAGAGGTGCTGTTATATCCATTTTTCACAAAATTAGCTAAATAGTACATAATTTTTTATTTATTTAATTTCTACCAAATCCAAAAAATTTTCTTTTCTTAGGGCTATTTTTATAAAGTTCTGCTTCCCGAATAGCGTTTAACTCTCTTCTTTTTTCTCTAGCTGCATTTCTTAAAGAAGAACCCCATCCTCTTAATTCTTGAGAAACTCTAGTTCCTGTTGAAATAGTTTTTCTAAGTTCAGAGGTTTTTTGCGAAATATCATTTAAATTATCTAACCAACTTAATCCCGTCTTTTTAGGTTTTTTAGATTTTCTTTGAGAAAATTCAGAGTTATCCTTTCTTTTTACAAAATCAGATATATAGTGCATTTTTTTGTTAATATTAAACTTAATGTTTATTCTAATAACTATTATATGTCAAACAAATTATCAAACACCACTTTACAAGATAAATATATCCGTTTACTAAAACCTCTATTAGACCAAAGGGGTAATTTATACTTAGCTAAAGATTATGCCCCTGGAGAACTCCCTGAATTTATTTTAAATAAAGGAAAAATTTCCATTATTGATCAAGAAGATTTAGATGTTCCTTTTCAAGACTTTAAAACAGTAGTTAATACCATCCCTGAAACTAAGGTAGAAGTACAGGTTTCATCTAGTAAAAAAACACAATCTAAAAAGGTAGAAGTTCAAAATCTAACTCCTTTAGAAGCTCCAAATCCTACTACTCCTAAAAAAGATAATGTACCTACTTAAAGTAATTGCTCCTACTTTTTTAAAATTATCAGAAGAACCATTAGATAGTTCTCTTCTTCCTGATTCACAAAAAGTTTTTATTACTGAAGGCACTATTTTAGAAGCTACAGAATTAAGAGATTCTAAAGAAAGACATTCTCAATTTATTATTCTACCTTCTAAAAAATTATTATTTATTAATGATAAAATAACTGCTTGGTTATTTAATGCTCATTTTGAATGTTATGAGCATATCTCTATTAGTAATGAAAAAATAGTTTCTATTAGTAATAAAATTAATCCTGCTGGTTTAAAAATTATTAAAGATTCTGAAGGTTTACGTCTTAAAGCATACCTCTGTCCAAGCTCTGTTCAAACTATTGGTTATGGAAGCACTTTTTATTTAGATGAAACACCAGTTAAAAGTGGTGATATTTTAGAATCTAGTGAAGAAGCAGAAAAATTACTTCTACAAACTTTAGCTGTTTTTGAAAAAGGGGTAGAAGAAGCAGTTACTGTTCCTTTAAATTCAAATCAATTTAGTGCTTTAGTGAGTTTAGCTTTTAATATCGGATTAGGAGCTTTTCGAGATTCTACTTTACTAAAAGTTTTAAATCAAAACAATTATGATGAAGCAGCAACTCAAATTTTACGATGGGATAAAGGAGGGGGTAAAGTTTTACCTGGATTAGTAACTAGACGTAAAAAAGAATACGACTTGTTTAGAAAAGTTTAAAAATTACTTTTATCTATGTATTAAATAAAAACCCCCTTAACACAAAATGGTTAACGGGGATTTTTTATTGCTATAATATTTTTATAGCCACAATTTCTAAGGAACAAACTTAAGAAATTAGTTTAGTGGTCAAAACTCAAAAGATAAATATATGATAACGCAAAAAGCTTTTGTTTCCCACGTTAACATTGGTAATATTTCTATTGAAGGTTTAATGTACGCAGATGGTAGTTTTGGAGTAGCCCTACCTCAAGTAACCAGTTTATACCCTAATTCAGTCCCAAAAAATCGTAGTCTAAAACAGCTAGAAGCCTTACTGGGTATAACTCTCTCGTCCCACCAAAAGGTTAAAACTACTCTTAACTCTAAAGTAGTTAATGCTATTTCTTTAGATGATTTTGAAAAACTAACTTTGGAATTAGCTATGAAAGGAGACAAAGATGCTCAAAGTTTGGTTAGAATTTTGTATGGACTAGCCCTAACTCAAATCTTTTCAGACACGTTTAATATTAAGTTTGAAAAAGAAGAACGTCAAGAATTTATCAAAGCACGTCAAATTCATAAAGAGGTTTTTCCTTCTTTCACAAAATGGTTACAGGCTGATGGATGTTTTGAAAGTTGGGAATACGGAAAAGCTGTTAATGAATTTAAGACATTATTAGGTTTACCTTTAATTACAGTTGACCTTTATACAGCAGAACAACAATGGGTGCTTAATAAAGGAGAATTAAAATACGACACACTGAGAACTGTAGGAATCAGTCATGAAGAAGTTTTAAAACAGTTCTAAAATTTAAACTTAAAAAGAAAAACCCCCTTAACACAAAATGGTTAACGGGGATTTTTTATTGCTATAATATTTTATAGCCACAATTTCTGAAACGCAATTTCAAGAAATTAGTTTAGTGATCAAGTTAATTAATTAAGTCTATTATGACACAGATTTTTAGTATCGAGTTAGCACAACAGTTAGTTGATTCATCAAATACTTTCCCTGTCGATTTTGACTTGGCTTGGCAGTGGTTGGAATATTCAACAAAACGCAATGCAAAAGTTTCTCTTATTGAGAATTTCGATGAAGGAATAGACTTCATGATTAATCATGAACCGACAACCACAGGCATTCAAGCTCACCCAAGAGAGATTATCTTATTGACAATAGACTGTCTAAAAAGCTGGGGAATGATGTGTGGGACTACCAAAGGAAAAGAAGTACGTCAGTATTTTCTACAGTGTGAAAGAATTGTTAAACAAAATTTAAAACCTAAAACTGCCCTTGAGTTAGCTAAGGAAAGAGTTGAATTAGCAATCAGAGAAGTTAAATTACAGGAAGAAATAGAATTACAAAGATTAATAATTGCTGACCAAGAAAAAGATTTAATACATCAAGCAGAGGTAATTGATGAACTATTTAATTATTCTTCAATTATCAGAATTGCAAAATTTAATAACTGTAGCGAAAAAGCTTTTTCTTGGAGAAAACTAAAAGCTGCTTCGGTAACAATGGAACTAGAAATTAAAAAAGTACCAGACCCTAATTTTGGTACTAAAAATTTACGACCATTTCGACTTCTGTAATGTTCTTTAACTTTATCTATTAAAAACATTTTATTTTCTTACTATTATTTATTTCTTTCTTTATATTACACGATAAAAAAGACCCGATTTAATTCAGGTCTTTTTTTATCTGCATTATTTATTCTTAAGGTTTAATTGCCTGAGAATATAATAACTTAGGATTAATTACGATAGGTAATGCTGTAGCTATTGCTTGAGTAACGTCTAATACTGGAGATTTAGATTTTTCAAAAGTTTGAACATAAATTCCAGATTTAGGAGTTCCCTCCATACCATTTTTAGATTCGATAGTAATCCCGAAAGCACGTTCTCCCATTCCTTTTGTTAAGAAACAAAAACGGTTTTCATTTAAGAATCTACCTTTGATTAATTCCCCTACGTTATTTTCTACCTCATATAACTCGTCAAAAGTAACGATAGGAGGTAACTCTCTCATATCTAATAATTTTAATAATAGGTCAGGAGAAATAGTACCTACTTGACTTAATCCCATAGAAGTTCTAGCAGCTTCTTTAGTAGTTCTTTGACGTAATAAATCATTTCTAGCTCTACGGCTCATTACTGTTAACTCAGGACTAAAACCATTGGTATCATGGTAATTGTCTAAGGCATCAGCTAAACATTGTAGTCCATCAGCGTATTCATAGTCATCCCATCTATTTAAGGATGGAGCAGCAGAACCTGTAGCAGTAAGGGTAGCGGGAAAATGATTGTAAGTAGCACTTGAATCTTTCCAATCGATTTTAGTTTCAGTATCAGTACGGAAATCAGAGTAATTAACTTCGCCAAATTGAATACACTGCCAAGACATCGCATGGAGAGTATCATAAATTGATTTAGTTAAGTCTTCGATATTACCAAAAATATAATCTACTAAGTCGTTGTTTGTACCTTTGATAATTCTTTTATCAGGTAACATACGATCCTCTACAGTAACTCCTTTAGCACCTGCTAATTCCTTAGCCTCAATCATTTCCCACTGCATATTTTCGTCATAAACTCGTTGGAGAGCTAATTTGACTAACTGTGTGGTTAACTTTCTGAGACTTCCTTGACGAGTAACAGGAATTTCTGCACCAAATGAAATAACAGATGCTAAAGTATTTACTCTATTTACTACATATGCTAAAAAGTTACGACTATCATAATTCTTAATAGGCATATAAGGGTCTAATAGGGCATCTCTCTGACGCAACCTACTATTAGTCTCATCTACCAATCTATCTGCTGTTTTTGTTTGTTGAGCCTCATTCAGCCAACTTGCAATTGCACCCATTTTTATTCTCCTTAAATTTTATCACTAAATAATACTTGTGGAAATAGACTTCTGAAGCCTTCTTCAAAATAAGGTAATAAGTGTTCTCTTACTCCGCCTGATTTTGTTAAAACCGCAACGTTAATTCTATTTTGTTGCGTGAAATCCATAGAACCACAAGTCATACCTGTAATTCCTTTGACCTCAGCACCAATTGTAACTCCAGCAGGTACAGCTACTCCAGCTACCGCTGCTAAGGTTAATGTTTTAGCAGTAGCGTTTATCGCTGTGATAGTACCAATTGCAGTTCCTGTATATGCCATTGTAGCAGCACTTAATGCACCAGTTGCTGTACCACCTTCAGTAACACCATATAAGGTTTTACCATCTAAAGGTTCTAAGCGGAGTACAGCACCTGCTCTTACAACTCTAACTAAGCTACTTAAAGTCATATTTGCTTTAATAGCGATTTCTAATAAAGCAGCTAAATCAGCAGGAACATTCGTGACAGCAGTAACAGTTACAGTAACACCTGCAATTGTTAAAGATTGGGTTTGTGCAACATCAGTTGCAGAAATAGTAAGAGAGGTAGAAGGATAAGTAGTATATAAAACATCTCCAACTTTAAAACCTTCAACAGGACTAACATTAATGGAAGTCATAGAGGTTGTAATTGCAGTTTGTACTTTAGCTCTAGGAAGAAAACGATAAGTACCATCAGCATTTTCAGCTACAAATAATCCAGAAGGAATTAATCTTTTTCCTTCACCATTAAACGGAATATTATCTCCAACTACTGTTACAGATTTACCAAATTGATTACCATCTGCAAAAGCTAATAATGCTTTATCTACTGGATATGAAACAATATTTTTGTAAGACACTAGACTAATCCCCCTTGTCTTTGTTTACGTAATTGAATTTGACGTTCGGCTTGTTGTTCTAATTCCATTTCTTCATCAATTTCTTCTTCAGTTCTAACATCATTCATAAAAGATGTAAAAACACCTAATTCAGGCATTGATTCAAAAATATCCAGAACTTTATCAATACTGTGTAATTCTGCTTCTAAAGAAACACCATTAGCACTAGCTACTTTACTAAATGCAGCGATTTTGTCTGAGTCAGAATTAAAATTAGCAAATAATTTCTCGTAAATTACAGGAGGCATCTTACCTTCTCTTACTAAACTATGTCCAGTTGCTTCTCTAGTAGATAAAGCATCTTTCATAATTTGCTCTGCTTTGAAATTAGCTAACTCATCTTCTAATTCCCCTACACGGGAATAGACAGCATCATCTTCTTCCTCATTTTCTTCGTAGTCATCCTCTTCTAAAAGATTCATAACTTCATCAAAATCTTCACCTCTTGCTTCATACCCTGCGGCAATAAGGTCTAAAGAATTATTCTCGTTTAATTCAAATAATTCTGAAGCGTGTAAAGCAAAGTTATCATCAGGAGCTGCTGTACCCATTACTAATTCAAAAATACTTTCTTCGTCATTACCAGTAGCATCTGCTAAATCAGTAATAAGGTCTTCAATTTCTGTATAACCTTGTTTATACCCTAACTCAATTAAAGCTGCCCCGAAACGAGTTTGAGGTTCAACACCACTTGAGAAAGTTGCTAAATCAGAGGAACTAGAATAATCCCCTTCTTCATATTCATTTTCTTCCTCAATATTAAAACCTTCTAAATCAGATAAGTAATAATTGAGTTCTTCTAAGGCATCATTTTTTAATTCAGCATAATCACCTTCTGAAATTACCCCAGAATTTAACATCTCATCAAAGTTACTAACCGTCTCATTGTAAAGACCTAATAACTCCATTCTTTCCTCTGTAATAGACATCTATGCTATTCTCCTTTTTTCTTTTTATTTTTTAAATAAGCTAATACTCCTGCCGCAGTTAATCCCGCACCAAGTATTCCACCCCCTATTTTACTAGGTCTGCCTTTTAAACCTCGTTTCATTTTATTTAAACCAGTCTCTAGTTGTTGATTAGATAATCTATTTCTAAGACCTCCTACAGCATTTGAGACTTTTCTACCAGTACTACGAGACATAGTTTCTAGTTGTTGATTAGAGAATCTGTTTTTAAGACCACCTATGCCTTTACGAATACGATCTCTATTTGTATAAGATAAACCTGCTAAACTAATCGCTCCAGCAGTACCTCCAACTACTGCTAATTTTTTCTTAAGGTCCGATTGTCTTTTTTTAGTTGTTAACTCATTATTTAGAGCATTTCTAAGGGCTACTCTTTTAGGATTAATATAATCTACTGCTTTTTCTAAATAAGGCTCTGTTCCTGCTCTTGCACTATTTAAGAAAGATCTTCCTCTTTCTCTTAATGCTTCTCCTCTACGTTTTCTAGGACCCTCATCTTTAGCTCCTTTTGTACGTGCGAAGTCTGCATAATTTTTAAATTGCATACTTTTTTTTAATTACTAGAACTATATACACATCCTATATTAAATTTTTTAAAAATGGTATAAATATGTCAAATACGCATATTTTATCAAAAATGGTAGATAATGTAATATGTATAGTTTTTATTAAAAAATGAGTATATTAAAATCTAATATTAATAAAATTGTAGGTTCTAAAATTAAAAAAGTTAGAAAAGAAAATTCATTGACTCAAAAAGAACTTGCAGATTTACTTTTCTCTACACAAGCTGAGATTCATCGAATAGAAACAGGTCAACGTCAAATAGATATTTCACGATTAGTTAAGTTTAGTAAAGTGCTTAATAGGGATATTGTATATTTTCTTTCAGATTTTACAAATAATAATATTCCTTAGCTTTTTTATATCCAATACCCCCTAAAAGACCCAATGTACCTAATCCTCCTGCTAAAAATTTTCCTTTTCTAGTTTTTAATAAATTTTTAGTTTTTTGTCCTATATTACCTATATTACCTAGACCTTTTATAGTCTCAATATTTCTACCTATTTCTCCCTTAGCTCCTTTATTTTCAAATATTTTTTGATAATTTGATTTCTGTTTTGTAGTTAATTTTATTTTCGGGGTATTTAAATTATTTTTAGCAATTCTATAACTAATTGCTCTTCTTCCTAAATCTAAAACTTTTCCTGATGCTGTAGCACCTGCTGCCCATTTAGAACCTTTTAATATCTTAGAACCTAAACTACTAGGCTCTCCACCATTTAAAGGATTTTCTAACTCAAAATCTTCCATATATCCCTTTTTAAAATCTGCTAAATAATACATTTAATTATTCTCCCATTGGTATTTGTGCATAACTTGGTTTAAAAATATTTGAAATATGATTTTTTTGATTGTTTAAAATACTCATCCCTTTTTCTTTTCCGTAAGTATCCCCTAAATATTTTCTATATTTTAAATACTTTTTCCCTATCTTAATTTTTTGTCTAAATGTTGGCTTTTGTGTAGATACTATTCTTAAGAATTTTTCCTTTCCTAGATCTGATAATTGTTGATTTACAAAAGGAATCTCAAAAATTTTACGGGGTATTTTTTTAAGACCTCTTACTAAACCATTATCTCTTTGTTGATATTCTCCTGCAAATTCTGATAAATAATACATCTATTTTTTATCCCTTAATTTATTTAATAATTTTGTTGTTAAATAAGCAGTACTTCCACCTATAATTCCTCCTGCTAATCCCATTTTTGCTCCTAGTTTAATATTCTTAACCCTATTTGGAAATACTTCTTTATATTTTGTAACACGCATTTTATACTTACTCCCAAAGTTTTTTCCTTTTTGTTTTCTTAAAGACTTTGATATTACTTCCACTTTTGGGCTTTTATTATATAACTTCCTCGCCCTTTTTTCTTCATCAGATAAAACTATTGCAGCACTTATTAAAGAGCCTCCAATTGTATTATTTCTAAGATTTCTATCACTATCTTTTTTAGTAGATACTATTTTCATTTTTCAATTTCTTATATATATTCACCATATTGACGTAATCTTTCTAATCTTTTAGTATATTTTTCAACTGGTTTTTTTACTTTCTTTTTAAAGTCATTATCAAAATCTTTAGCTCTAGCTTCTCTAAGTCCTTTACTATTAGCTAAAGCAGCATTCCACCCTAAGTTTAAACCACCTAAAATTAAAGCCCCTCGTCTTCCCATTTTTCTACCTAATTTTCTAGGTAAAGTATTTCCTTTGATAGATTCTTTAGCTTGGATAGCTCTGCCTAAAATAGTACCAAGAGCAGCACCCCCTAATGCTCCTTTAGCTGTTCCTACAGTAGTAGGTACTAATGGCGGTAAATTAAATCTCTTTTTATCTTCTGAATCTGCAAAATTAGATATATAATACATATGATTTTGAAAAATATAATATACACTTAATATTATAAACACTATTCTAAACATAATTTAAAATCCTATGGGACTTTCATATTTCCATAATCCGACCATTAATTTTTCTGTAACCTCTGACGGACACTTAAGAAAAAAAGCTTTAATCTTGGTAGAAGGAATACATAAAGATTCTAAAAAAAGAACCCATCACTTCGATGAAAATAGATTAGAACTTATCGCTGAAAATACTAATACTCTATTTGAAAATGGCACACGTATTCCTATCCTAGAAGACCATAATAAAACTCAAAATTCTACTATCGGGGATTTAAATTCTTATGTAGAAGTTCGTAGTATTACAGAAGATGATTTACCAGAAGGTAAATTCTCTAATTTAATTGGAAAAATGGGTATTTTTGCTTCTGATATTTTAATTAAATCTAAAAAAGCAATACAACAAGCAACGGAGGGATTACTAGATACAATTAGTCCAGGGGTAGATATTATGGACAATTGTATTCGTGAAATATCAGTAACTCCTACTCCTGCAATTGCTGGTATGCGTTTATTTCACCGTAATGATGAGGCTAAATTTGCTCTGACGTGGGAAGAAGCTGAAGAATCAAATGAGCAGTTTGATAAAATTAAAGAATCTCTAAATTCACTACATAGTTTATTTTTAGAATTAGTTGAAAATATTACATCGTCAAATAAGGAAGAAAGAGAAGGTAATACTATAGAGGATTTACTTTTTCAAGCTATTTCTGATTATGCTGTAAGAATCTCTGGTACTTTAAATTTATCTCAAGAACAAGACCCTACTTCAGAAAGTATTCTGGAAGACCCGATGAGTGAAGAAGGAAACTTATCTCCTCAACAACAATCTAATAATATCATGCGTAAAAAATATCCCGATGCTGGTTTTAAACGTCCTAAATATGTAGCAGCTTTTAGTATGGCTGATATGGCAGAATTTGGTCTCTTGAATACTGCCCAAGATACTTTTTCTAAATTACTTAAAAAGGGTAAAACCAAAGCATATAAATTTGGTATGAATAAAAAATTACTTGCAAAAGAAATAGATACTTCCGTAAAACCTAATGCCTTTACTGGTCCTAAATTGAAAACAGTATTAACTAAAAAGGGTAAATTAGCACGTAATATTGGATTAGGTACTGTAGGAACTGTTGGTACTATAGGGGCTGTCAAAGTTTTAACTCCTGAAGAAAAAAGACAGAACCTTCTATCTAAATTAGGGTTTTAAAAATGTATTATTTATCTAACTTTTCTGATTTTCCACGACTTAAACAACCTCCTTCTAAAAGACAGCTTTTTAAAGAAGCAGGTCAAAATAGCATAGGAACTGCTGGAAACTTAATTACTATTGGATATTTAGGTGAACAATTATCTAAAGGTAAACTTCGTAAAAAGATTAGAAGACTATATCCTAAAGTAGCTTTAGCTGGTGCTTTAGGTAATTTAGGGATGACATTAGGAAAGTCTTTATTAAAAAGGAAAGAATCTAAATATTCTTAAATAATTTCTGCATTAAATTATCCTTTACCATATTTTGTCTCAATAATTCCATTAAAAACTCTTTCGCTTGAGGAAGAGTTAATTTATCTACATTTTCTTTTAATACTTGTAATTTAAACTGTTGCTCTAAACTTAATTCTGCTTCTTTTTCCATTTTTAAGTACCTAAATTCTAGTAATGAATTAAATTTAACATTTTTAGAATTTTTTTAATGTTAAAATTTGATTGAAATTAATATAACAGATATTATGCTTTTTAAAAAATTATGTTACTGGGTTCTAGTTTCTTCTTTTCTTTTTGGTTTATTTGATAGATTTATAAACGCTGATTTATATTCTTTTTCTATCGCTTCTCTCTGTTCTCTACTTTTACCACCATTAAATCCAGACCTCTAAAAATGAATAATAAAGTTAAATGGGTACGTGAAGAAAATGGAACTGCTGTTCCTTATATGTATGAACAGGGTTCTAGTGGTTACTTTGTCTGGAGAAGATTTAATTCCGCCAAATGTTATATACCTGATTGTGGTAATTTCTCCAAAGGTTACGCCAGTTTCAAAAATGCTATTAAATTAAAATATGAGGTACTTGAAAAGGTAGAAAAATAAACACCACTTAATTTTTTTTGAAAAGTTAGATACTACCTTAATGTACAATTGGGGTAGTATTTTTTTGAGAATATGATAGAACAACACTTGTTAGAAATTGCGACCTCTGATTTAGATGAACACGCAAGTGTAAATCTCTTACTCATTGGTGAAAAATGGATTTTTAATATTACTATTTTGAGCTTGAAATATGATTGTGTTAAATATACTTATTATGAAAATAGTAAAGATAAAAAGAATCGTAGATTAGTTCAAAGAATAACTCCGTTTGAAAAAGTTGATGAGATTGTAATTACTTTTAAAGATGATAAAAATGCAGATGATTTAAAAAAAGATTTATCCTTGACTTTTAAACGCTCCGTGATAAACCCTCCTTTAGACCCTTTTTTAGGACTTAAAATAGAAGAAGATGATTCTTCTTTAGATGCTGAATTAGAAAAACCAATAATAATTGAATTAGACCCTGATTTATATGAAGAATAATTTTAGACCCTATTTTCTGTTAGAAACTTCTATTATTAATAATTTAAAAACACAAATTACTAATTATGAGGTAGAAGCAATATTAGATTACCAACGCTCTAAGGTTATTCCTAATATTTCTTATATTCCTTTTGTAGAATTATCGCTATCTTCCGTCTGGCAAAGCATAGAAAATAATTCCTCTTCTTTTTTTACCTCTTTTGATACCCTCGCTTCCTTTTCTGAAGATGCTGATTTTGATAAATTATATAGACTCCAAGATATTGTAACTAGATTACAACAAGAGATTAGAAATGGAAATTTAAACGAATCTGAGGTATCTGATAGACGAGAGCGTATAAAGAAAAATAAAAAACAAATTAATGAGTTAGAAGTAAAATTAAATATAGCCTCTGAATTACCAGCTATTTCTTCTACACCTAAAAAAAAGAAAGAAAAAGTACCTGATGAATTTTATACCACTGATGAATTACAATCTCTTAATCGTTTAAGAAATCTCAGTCCTATATCTAAACAAAAAGCTTTCTCTACTGATGCTTTTATAAAAAATAGAAGTAATACTTTGGCTAAATTATATAATGAGAGAGAGTTTATACGATCTGGACAAACCCCTTATTCTTCTAGTAGAAAAAAAGAGATTTGGGAAAGCAAAACTAATAAAATTTTAAGACTAATTAACACTGAAGCACAACGCTCTAAACCTGCTAGTTTAAAATCTAAATTAACAGAAATCTTAAGTAAAAAAGATTCTGATATTCTAGGAGAAAGACTTAAACTAAGGGAGAAATTAACTGGTGGAATACGTAATAATGATTTTAAACAAGCTATAAATTCTCTATTAGGTTTAGATTCTGATTTAAAACCTTTACCTAAAGATACTGAAATATTAAATTCCTTTTCTATCTCTAAATTAAAAAAGAATTATCGTAATCAATTAAATAACAATACCTCCCTATCTAAAAAAGAGAAAGAAAAATTAAATCTTTTAATAACTAATTTAGATGAATCTTCAGATAATATTATAAGTCGTATAAATTTAATACGTCAAAATAGAAGTACTGCATTTGATGTTGAGCGTTTAATCGTTACTGAAATGACAGCAGCCTATAATATCGCAACATTTTTAGATTCTGATGCACAATACTTTAAATGGTCTATTGATTTAGAACATGAACGGCGTAACGTTGTTTGTCTAGTTTGTTATGAAAGAGCTTCTGGTGGCTATTTTAATCAAGGTATTTATCCACGTGAAAAAATAGAAAATCTCCTTGAATTACAAATTCCCCTTCATCCTTTCTGCCTCTGTCGTTTTATTCCCCTAGATGATGACCATCCTATGGTTCAAAGAATTAAAGAACTTCCTAGAGATGAGAGATTAGCTTATGAACAATCTATGGATAACTGGAAAAATATCTCATCTAAGTGGGCATCCCTTACTAATATTGCTAAAAATACAGCCCTTGCAGCAGTAAGCATCGCCGCACTTTGGTTCGCCGCTAAACAATTTAAAGCTCTTAATAAAGTATCTTCCCCAGAACCTAAAGCTCCTAATATTCCTTCTTCAGTTACTCCTCTAACTTTTCCTACTTTAGAACTTCCAGCAGGTTTAGGCTTACCAGAACTTTTAACACTAGAAAATGTAGATAATTTACAGTCCCTTTTAGAACTACCAGATAATTTAAAGGAATTAGTTACGGTAGAACAAGTATCTGATGCACATAAAAAATCTCTTCTATCCTTAGAAACACCTATTCAAGATGATTTAGTTGATGCCCAAGATTATCCAATTGAACGTTTAGATTCTACTTTGGATTCTAATACTCAAGAAAGAATAAAATCTAAAATAGCCCCTAATGATTCTCTTATTTCTACCCCTTATTTGGCATTATCTAATTTAGTAAAAATTGCTGATAGAGGTTTACAACAAATACATAAAAAAACTATAAATGATTTAACCGATGAGTTATTAATCATTCAATCTATTAACCCTGATAACGTCTCTTTTATCACAGACTTAAATGAACTAGATAAACTACGTAATTCTATAGTAAAAAGTTTAAATCTAATTAAAGTCTTTGAAGCAGAGGCTCGTTCTTCTATTCTTAAATCAGGTAATAAAAATACACCTTTTGATTTTGAAGGATTAGGCTTTCCTTTTGGTTCTAAAAATAAGCAAGAAAATACCATAGCTTTTTTACAAAATATGGTTAGAGGTACAGATTCTGATTTAGGGGTAGATAATATTTTAGCTAGACATAAACAGATAGAACTATCTCTTCGTAAAATGTATCAGGATATAGATACTCAAATTTCTAATTTAGAACAAGCAGCTAAACTTTCAGAAAAAAAAGCACCATCTATACCCACACCTTCTACCGAATCTCTTAAATCTACTCCTTTTTCTAAAAGAGATATTATAGACCTCTCTTTTAAAACAGACCCTATAACTGTAATTGGTACTAATCCTCTTAAAGATGCACAACTAGGTTTGTTAGAAAGTAATTTAGATAACTCTCTAAAAATTCTTCGTTTAGTTGAAAAAAATAGTAATAAACCATTCTCTGAAATTAGAACTACTCTCTATGATTTTATTAAAGATTCTCGTAGTATTAATCTCTTTGAACTTAAAACTGAAATAGCTCCTCAGATTAAATCTTTCTCTAAGGTTATTAATAAGGAACTCATAGAAAATGAAAATTTACTCCTTAAAATCTCAGCTAATCTAAGTGACAAATCATTAGAGTCTACTCTTCGTAAAAATCTAGAAGTTTCTGCTAAAAAACTACAGTACCGCAATTCCTACTTACAAACTACCCAAAAGAAAATAACTCTCTTTAATGACCTTTATTCTACCCTCCAACTGGAAGGACATTATTTAAATCGTAAATCCCTTGTAGAAAATCTATCCCCTAAATCTTCTCGTATTTCTAAAATTAGAAATTTAGAAGATAGAATCCTAAAACTAGAAAATCAATACTCTGGTACGATACCCCCTAATGTAGCCTCTAAAATTAAAAGACTTAAAGAGGAAATTCGGATTTCTCAACTCGCTGAGTTCCGCAAATATGATACTCTACATAATCATAACTTTAATATTTTATTCTCAAAATTTAACTAAAACTATGTTTGAAGATTCTGATTATCCTAAAATCTCTAATCGCAATGCCTCCGCCGCAGTCGGTAAAAAAGTAAAATTCTATGATGATGGGATTCATTACATCCGCTACTGCATCACTAAACAAACTGGGGAGGAAATCTCTATATCCATTCTTCGTCTCGCTTTTAAATTCTTTGTAGAATATCTAATTTTTACATTACTCTCTAATAAACCTTTATCTTTCCTAAATCTAGGCGTTTTTTATACCCGTAAATATCCAGAGTCTATTAAACGCTCTAAATCTGGGCACAGAATTTATATCCCTTCTTTTTTCGCTCCAGCTATTAATTTTAGTGAGACTGTTAGGAATGCCTTAAAATCACGTAATTATCCCTTCCACTCATTAGAATTTCTCACTGCTGATAAAAAAGATTTTAAAGGTCTTTTTCATTCCATTAGAATTATTGATTACTCAGAACTTCAAATTCCAGAACCTCCTGATGAATCTGATTTAAATGTTCCTTTTCTTACTGACCCTGACTTGCCTGTAGCCGATGCCTCTTTTTCTATCCCTCTTGAGTAGTCACTCAAATAATCTTTTAACACCTGATGCTCTATTTATATAACTATTTTCTTCCTTAAATCCGTTATAAATATCTCTTATCCCCATCTTATTTTCTTCCGTCTTTGGAAATTCTACTACCTTATTACTCGACTTATCCCTCACATAATCCAATAACTGTGAACACGTATCCACTTGGTCATCATACGCACTATACGGAAATCCCGTTACCTCTTTTATAAACTCATCCCCTAATATTCCCTCCATTACATACACATTCCCCTCCTCAAATTCGTATGTAACTTCCATGAATCTATTTATCTTATCCTTCCTCGGATTTACACCCACTATCCCACCTACATTGTACTGATTCGTTAATGTATCTTTAAATGCGGAACCACTCCCTTTTAATTCAACTAAGTGACATACTCCATTTAAGCTTTTTAAAGCCCATGATTTAGCTTTATCATGTAACTCCCTAAATTGTCTCAGTTGTTCTCCATATGCCCATTTCCCTCTCGCAATTCCTACTACAAATTTCTTCTTCCCTTTTAATACCCACAATGTCCCTACTGTATAATCCCTTAATATTCCCTCCCCCTCCGCTAAATCCCATGATGTATATACACCATCTACTTTATTACAAGTGTTATACAAAGTTAAAGGATTAATTCTGTAGATTTTATTTATTTCAACATAACCTCCTTCTTCTGGTACAGGGTCTTGTTGATATTGTGATGCCCAAAAAAACTTATTCTTCTTGAATTTCTCCGCATCTTCCTCCCCAAATAAGTCAGGTGCTAATAACTCCCCCTTATATTTCCTCGGATCTGACCACCCTATTCCTGTTATTATTTTATTCGGCGTGTACTCCTCCTGTAAATTTAAATGCTCCCACTCTCCTATTTCTTCCCTTAACAAAAACCCCGTTAAATCCCCGTTACTTATCCTCTGATGTATTAATAACTTCCTGAAACTGTCTATGTCCTCATATCTATTACTCATAGTTCCCGTAAACCAATCTATTACATTTCGTAACTTCGCTGTTGATGTTGCTTCTTTGGCTTTATGAGGGTCATCGATTATTAATGTATCTGCTCCTTCCCCTGTCGCCATACCATCCACAGATGTAGCTATTCTTCTTCCCCCCTTTGTTGTCTCATATTTCCCCTTCGCTCTTTCATCTGCTCTTAACTTAACTCTATTCCCCCATTTCTTCTGAAACCACCCACCCTCTACTAAATCCTTCGTTCTCTTACAATCCCTTACCGCTAATTCTGCCCCATAACTCGCTGTAATAAATCTATGCTCCTCATCCCTTAACCACACCCACGCAGGATATATCACACTACAAATTAAACTCTTACCCTTCCTCGGTGAAATATTAATTATTAAATTCTTAATCTCTAAATTATGTAATGCCTCTAAATGCTCACATATTGCCTCTATATACCAATATGGAATAAACTCCTTCTTTCCACCAGCATACCTCCATGCCATTGACACGAAGGTATATAAATCTCTCTCTGCTAATTGTATTAACTGTCCTTCATCTAATTCAATCATCCTTATTATTCGTTTTCACTTCATTCATGTTTTCGTTAATAGCTTTTATCTTAGCTTCTCTTCTCTTACTTACCGCATTCTGCATTACCCTTTTCTCTAATATTTTCAATGTCTCCTCTATTTCCCTCGTATCTTTCTCCTCTACTTCCCCAAATTCCTCTTTATCCTCGATTTTTAATACCTCATCACTTAATTTTTGCACCTTCTCTATAATCTCCATTAGTGTCTTTAAATCCCTCACACTAATTCCCTGCATTGCCTCCTCGTCTATCTCTCTAAAATCGAAACTGTCATCCCCATCCCTACAATTCAATATGTCCCTATATTTACTTAAATAAAAATTCGTTAATTTCGTCAATGCATCTAATTGTTTTAATGTCTCCCCAGCTTTCTCATTCCGAGAAATCATTATCTCCCTAACATTCTGACTCTTTACTTTCTTCCCATATTCCGCTATATATTTCTCCCTCTTTATCATCCATTTTCCCCTACGACATCTCGTTGCTACCGTATTCTCCCCTACTTTCCATTTCTCCGCTATTTCCCTCTGACTCGGAAACCTTAATACATTTCTCTGCGTTAACTCATCCTTTATTATTGTCCCATAAACGTATTCGATTTCAATTGTGTTCCAATCTACCATACCGTTACCACCTGTTATTGTTATGTGTAAATTAGTATAAAACATTTGGTTATAATTTGTCAAGGGGGTCTTCTGAAGTCATTACACCGTATAGGTTCTAGCCTCCACCAAAAAATGAAAAATTAGATATAGTTAGTACATAAAGAAACAAAAACAAAGCCAACCATAACTTAGTCGTCAAGCGATTATTTCAGAATTTTATAGTGGTTATAAAATGGTGTCGTCAAGCGGTGCTATTAACCAAAAAAATAAGAGGGTGTAAAAACCCTGATTTATAGGTAAAAAAAATGATTACGGTAATAAGTGTAAAAAATGAACACTGAACAAATCTTAAACAATCATGACTCTCAAACTATCTGCAATAAAATCTCAGAGTACATAACAGCTAATAATGTAAAATTAGAAAATTTTAATGGTTTTTTCATATATGGAAAACAATACTTAAAAACTTTTCTGAGAATAAACAAAGAGTATAAAAAGGATATTTTAAACTTATTCTAAAATACCAGTGAGGTATGATTACTTAAATTTATCTAACTTAGGTTTAATTCCTAAGCTCACTATCAGGATATTCCTGAATTAAACACAACTTATAGGTAAAAAAAAATGACAACTTCAAATAAGAATGCTACTCCTGTTAACACTGTTGAAACTGCTACATCACATAAAGCTACCCTCGGTGAGATCTTTCACTGTTCACAGATTTTAATCCCCTTTTCTTATAAAGACAGTGAGGGTGAAAGTGTAAGTGATTACTTACAAATAAGTACGGATTTAGATAGTAGTAAGGGGATCTTTGACGTATTTTCTTTAACTTTCTCTTATTCAAAAGGGAAATTATACCAACTCTCATTTAATACCTTAGTTTTAAGTGGAAAACCTATATCAAAAAAAGTCACTCCTTTTTCTATTACTCAGGTGATTGATGATTCCCTAGCTAATTATACAATTTCAGATAATAATGATGATCAACGTTTAGCCCTCTTAATTTACCTCTTAAGAGAATGTATTGAGAAAGATTTAAACAAATCAGAACAAACAGGCTTATTGGTCTTCAAACCAATTTCTAAAACTGTTTTTAAAGAACAAATTGCTACTGTAGCTAAGAATTTAGAAACTCAAAATATCCCTTTTCAATCACATTTTAAAATCTTAAAATCATTCATTGATTCTAAAGTAGCTTAAAAAATAAGTCAGGTTTGATAACGTCTTTTAGACTTAAGGTTTAATTCCTTAACTGACAGTTCCTACACAGGAAATAAAATATTTAGGAAAAAATCATGACAACATTAAAACAACTTGAAAAAAAATACTCAGTGACTATTATTACCCGTGATAAAACCCTCGTATCTTTCGGGGAAAAGTACATGGTTTATCATGATAGAAATACTTTTACAGATTACTCGTTCAAAACCTTAAGAGATGTTGAACAATACTTAGACTTAAATAACACTAATTTAGACAGTGTAAATGAAGACTTAGAAGATTCGGAAGACTTAGAAGACTCGGAAGAAACAAAAAGAGATAATACAGAAACAATTAACAACTCTGATGATTCTGATGATTATGATTTTAGTGATTTTAAAGCCTTAGAAAGTGAAATATACTCAACTAAAGTAATCACTGAGTATCCTACCAGAAACATAGAGGATTTTGAGTTTTCATATTCGATGATTAATGGTAAATTATCCAAAAAGGATAGTACCATACAAGGCTTATTAAGTATCGATACAGTTAAACAGCATCTTAATGATACTGACATCCCTAGTGATACCTATAATCTTCTATCAGTATCCTTTAAAACAACGAATAAAGTACTATCTCCTAACCAGTACGCTAATAGAAATAAAACGTTAATGCAGGAGAATACTTCACCATCACAAAAACATAAAAGTAACTCTTACGATGTTAACTTAAGACGAGAGATCGAAGTTTTAGGGGGGATAGAAAAAATAAGTATAGGGTATTATAATCCTATTACTTGTAAAATATCGAAATTCACGGTGCTATACGGTGAAGAAAAAATAGACGTAAGCAATAACTTTCTACCTCAAATGGTAAAAAACGAAAGTAACAATATATCAAAGAAAAACTTATCTTTAATAGGCAATCAAACGAGCAAGTTATATAACTCTGTGAGAGATGAATTAAGTCTTTATTTTGATGTGAATAACTCAGTATGCTTAATCTTTAATGGCTTAAGACTAGGTACTATAGGTAAATGGTTAATGCTAGATTCTAATTCCCCTCAGTGGAACTACCATAAATATGGTAATTATTATGATGATAAAGACATCGGCTTAACACTTAATAAAATCAAATCTCTATTAAATAAAAAGCAATTAGTAGAATTAAAAGACCTCTTATGCGATCCACGTTCTAATATCGATAGCTACAAATTTGAGGATAACCAAGTTACTGTCTATCGGGGTAATGCTTGGGCAAGTTTCAAATTTGAGATAGACAATTCTGTTTCTAAAGTAATCAGTGTAGTGTTAGATAATCAGTTATTATCTGACTTAAAGATAAAAATGTTAAGTGGGTATACTAACCTCGCTAATGAGAAAATAAAATTATTAAACATTACTCTTAAAAATTTAGAAAGTTTTAATAAAGAAACATTAACAGTTAATCAATTAAAAATAAAATCAAATGAGATAGAAAAAGTAAAGGGACAATTAACTTTGTACAACAACATCTTAAATAACACTCAGCAATTAGTTTCTGAAAATGTAATGATTATTCAGGAGCTTACTAAACTTGTAAAAGTAAAATCTTTAAATAATCAATTAGTTGCGTATTTTGGGGTTGACCATAAAGCTCCTATAAAAATAAATAAAAAGATTGTCAACCATGAAACAGGAACTAAAGTATCTCTGTCTAAATTGGTTAAAAGTGTTAAGCATAAAGTAAATGTCTTAGTCTCACAAGGTCTATTAAGACCTATAAACTCTAAGCATGAATTAGATATAGACTTCTTAGTAAAACTATGTCTCGATAATCAGTTATTGGGCATTCCAAAAATACTTTGTAAAACTCATAAACTCTATAAAAAAATTAACAATAGTTACCTGAATATTTACGGATACCAATTATTAACTTATTAACAACTAATAAATTCTCTCTCTCTCAACTCCTAATTATTAGGAGTTTTTTTTGTGAAACGCCTAGAAAATATATGTTTCAGGGTGTTAATTATATATCTAGGGGGATTCTTCTTTGCACATTTAGATAAAAATAATATATAATTGAACTGTCATCAACAGTCAAAATATAATATTTTGATTAGAATTTTGTAATATTTAAAACCGTCTTTCTTATTACAAATTCTCAATAAAAGAGAGAGGATAATTGAATTAATGTTTAG
>JACCDR010828902.1_pt1 | contig 41096 bp, 77 predicted proteins | sample 7446431 | NCBI WGS metagenome assembly JACCDR01 (sample SAMN15323443, study PRJNA562643) | freshwater metagenome | isolation source: river surface water | place: USA:Blue River Watershed | collected 2017-08-17
ACGATAGGAAACTGAATTATGAAAGACGCATGGGATTATATATACGGTGAAAAATCACACATGAATACTGCTGGTAAAATTTTAATTGGAATTCCTATGTTTCCTTTTATTGCAATATTTGTGGCTACTTGGCTCATTTTAGATTTTTTATTTTCAAAAAAGAAGGCATAACGCCTAGCTATGCGGCAAACAAAAGGTAAATTACAAATGTGCGATGAAATTAGAGATAGCGATGAATACGAACAGGCGCACGGTTTGTCCAGCGCTGAAAGCGCGGTGCATGAGCGACTTGTTATGTTGAGCGAGCTTACTACGAAGGACGTTGAAAATTTTGAATTTATAGAGATAACACCAGCCAGAGGCAAGGCGTACTACAGCGGTGATTTGGACGTTGCAGTAATACACTATCGCGATTACATGCGGGTTTACTACGATAGAATTATTGAGCATGGGAAAACTGCAAGCTCATTTAATAAATCAATTATCAACAGAACAACATAACAGCGATATATACAGCCCCCGCTATATATCTACATTGATGCAATAATCTAGATGGGTTAAACTAACCCTGTTTTTGTTTGTCTCTCCCGTTGTTATTAGCCCTCGAAAGGGGGCATTTTTTGAATACGCCTGATGAGTCTTTATGAGACGAAACACTTAGTGTCGCGTATGCCCAATAGGGCGGTTGTGATTGGGACAAGCCAGACCTCTATGCCGTAAGCGCATTCAAGCGAGTGTTTTTACGGCATAGGTCAACCAAGGTCTGAGTGTAGTTGACTAAAGCCGCCCACTAATTAACTTAAGGTGAATATCATGGCAAGTAAATCAGGTGATATCAAAAAAAGAAAAACTAGTGTAGTTAAGAAGCCAAAGCCCGATGTTAAAAAGCCTTCTTAAGATACTTTCAGCGTTTGCGGTCGTTCTATTTTTTTACTTTTGTATAGCGACCAGCGGGGACACGGGATTTACAGAAGTCAAGTATAAAGCTTGGGCTTCGTTCTCTCTTATTTTCATCCTTCTTTTTATCAGTACAGAGTGGTACTGCATATCTATTGCAGTAATAGAGCTTATTCTTACGCTTATTTCATTCTCGGTTTTGGCGACTTGGGCAACCGATGACATTTTGGATCTACAGTATGGCGCTATTCAGTTTGCGGCGTTTCAGCTAGAATTAGCCATTATTTGCACAGCTTTTGTAACATGGTTGTTTCAATATGCTAAATCTAGACGTAATAATCATCGGTCTATTAGTGATACTCGGATCTATCAAAATCGGGATAGTGGTCTATGAGAAACTCCGCAGAAAGCTTCTTGATGACATTAGGCGAGATTTGGACGGCTCATAAGCCATCAGTAATTATCATATTTGGATCAATGCTAACGTCAATAGTGAGTATTTTAGAGGCAATACCATCCAAGGCTGTTGGTAATTTTGCAGGGGTTATAGCGTTAATCGCCTCATTTCTGCTTGCAATTAATCACTTCAAAAATGGCAAAAAATCAGACCTTGAGTCAAAACTCCTTGAAATACAAATCGAAAAAGAAAAAGAAGCATTAGATGCTGCAAGAGAGCAGCGCCGTAGAAAATCAGATCAAGAAAGTGTAGAATAAAGCTTTAAACATTCGGGCTTTGCCATGACTGTAAACCTCGCCCCAAAAACCCACACTATGTACGACCAAGGTGATGGCACTTATAAAACAAGTGCTCCATCAGGTGGCGGTGGCGGGTCAACCTTTACGATCACGGGTTCAGGTTTCGGCACAAAAACCACTGGTGTTCCACTTTATGATGATTGGGAATCGGCATCTACAGGCTTGGTTGGTTCAACGATCGGGCAATTGAAAGTATCGAGCACTGGTGCAACTTCAATTACAACAAGCTTGAGCCATTCTGGCACTAAGAGCCTTACGCATGATTACCTTACCCAGGATTTCCCAAAACTATATCGAGAATTCGCAACTCGCAGCCGCTATGCGCGTATGTCGTGCTGGTGGCGCTGGACGGGCTCTGTCACATCTACATCCGTTTGGAAATTGCTGAGATTTACCAATGATGCAATTGATCCATATGCAGGCCAAAATCGATTTTCGGCAGAGTATACCGCAGGCACTAATGGAGACAGGCCGCAGGCATTTTCTGGCATTGTATATGTGGATGGTGGGTTTCCAGGTTTTTCCGGTAACAATGAAGTCTCTGAGCAGATTGCATTATTCACGCCCGACACTTGGCATTTCATGGAATGGCAAGCCGATATAGGTACGCTTAACAATTCGGATGCTGTGTTTAAAGCTTGGATTGATGGCGTGGAGTGTATTCGCTATACCGCGAAACCCTTTAAAACGACATCTTTTCCTGATGACCTTAAATTCATTATGTCGCCGATCAACGGCTTGGACGGGGCAACCTCTCGCAACGTCCAGTTTTTTGTTGATGAACTTTATTCTGACGGTTCCCTTTGCCGCGTAGTCATGACCAATAACGCAACTTATGGGTCATCGACGCTATGGGCTGAGCAACCCGTGGTAACGTGGTCTGATACATCAGTTGAATGCACTTATAACCGAGGCGGTTTCACGATTGGTGCAACAGCATACCGACATGTATTTAATAGCTCTGGAACATTAGTCCACAGCACAACTGGATTCACGGTGACATAATGGCAACAGCGACTGGCGATGTAGCCTATAATTTTGCGGCGGCGGCTAATGAAAACCCGTGGTCATTAGCTGATGGAGGGGTAGGCGATCCTTTTGTTGTTAGAAATGGAATGACAGCAAGGATTATAACTAATGCACTGAGGTCGGATTTTAACTCAAATGGATACTGTTGTTATGTGGCTCAAGCAATAGACCAAAATGATTTTGAGGTAAAAGGGGAAACCCTGCAAGGCGGAGGAAGCTTTGGTGATCAGGTTGGTGTCGGGGCGATAAATTCATCTGGTAACGGATATATCCTGTGGATAAACGGGAACCTCTGGCGGATATATCAGATTGATGCTTTTGTGATTGGTGCCGGAACAAACCTAACTCTGTCACATGCTGCGCTTGATGTCATTAGTCTTCAATATTCTTATTCTGGCGGTACTGCAACACTCACAGCAAAACAAAACGGCTCAACAGTAGGCTTATCAGTAGCAGACAGCACCAGCCCGTATAATGGTGATTTACAGCCTTGCTGGTTTTTCAATTTTGATAACGCAAACGCCGGTGGGTTCCGCTCAATTGCATTTGATGGCCTTGCAGTTGCTGGAGTCACAATAGACGACACGCCAACTGATAACAGGGTCACGGAATCAAGAACAATCAGGGCTACAGCTCCAACTACAGCGATAACCACTGGAAATACCAGTATTTATATAAACGCAGATACCAACGCAGCCATAACACCTACGGCTGTTGCTGTAGTATCAGGCCTAACAGTTGATATCAATTACACTGTTCCAGACGAATACGCTGGTTTAAAATATGGCGCAACTGGTTATCCAATCATAGTTGATACGGTAGACGGGCAGGCAACAAGTGCAAACGTTCCTTATCTGCCAGTAACTGGAAATGGTTACATTGACGCCACTTCTGTTCCTGGTGATTTCAATACATTACTTGGTGTATTAGCAATAGGTGATCAGGTAGAATATGAAACCAATAGCGGTGAAATATCCGTTGGTGCTGATCTACTTATAACCAGTGACAACCCTAACACAACTTTCAGCGCTAGGGCATGGGACGCAACCGACAGCACTTGGGGCGACTGGGCATTACAAACGCTTGGTACAGGTGGCGGAGGAGGTGGAAATGGTGGGCTGGTAATCGAAGGATTAACAATCCCCGGATTAACAATTGATGGTTTAACTTTGTGAGGTGTATATGGGTCTTTTAATTAACAGCCAAACAACTGCGGCTACTTCAGCTCCTTTTCGGGTAGATGGGAAGATTGGATTAATCGCGGTGGGTCTAGCTGGAGCGGAAGAGATACAAATTCAGGTAGAGGTTGAGTCGGGGGTTTTTGTTAATTTAACAACTAACGGAAAACTGACGGTGGCGGCTCCAGATCTGTCGATTGATACTTTGGCAACATTCAGGGTCTCTAAGGGTGTCACAGTTGGTAGCGTGGCGGTTTATTCAACATAAAGGTTATTAACATGAAGAAGAAAGGTAAGAAAAAAGGCGGCAAGCCATGCTAGTTCTATCCGATGGTAAATATACTGTCATGGATAAAACTACGAAAGAGATAATCTCAGTGCACCCCTTTGATTCTGACTACACCCAGAAGAAAGCAAAGCAAGAAGCTATCGAGAGTAATAATCGGTGGAAAGAGTCAAAGGCTTGATACACTATATCATTTGTTCATAGGGGAAAAATGTCTAACTACGATAATGTTGCAACGCGCAACAGAAAGGCAAAGCAAGAGGCGTTAAGAGACTACTTAGAGAGTAGGGGTCTCATCCAACATATCTTTGAATTGCTTGAAAAAATAGAAGATGAGTCTACAGACGTAGATGCTAATAAATTAGCACGCTACAAAACAGGCATAGACACCCGATTAAAGCTCGTTGCTAAGTACCTCCCCGACCTAAAGCAGACCGAATTGATAGGTGATCCAGACCAACCTGTTAGCGTTTCTCCAATCCAATGGACAATCCAACCGGTAAAGCCTGTAAATGCAGAAGACACTAAGGGTTAATTACAAGCTCCTCCCATTTCTAACCAAGCCACAGCCAATAAAGGTTGCCTATGGTGGAAGGGGGTCAGGTAAGTCTATTGGCTTATGTGATATGGCTATCATGAAAATGGAAAGTCGCAGGATAGACGTTTACTGCTTACGTGAATTCCAAGAATCAATCAGGGATTCAATTCATAGAACCCTGTCAATGAGTATCAACCGATTAGAGCTTGATGGATGGGATGTTCAGGAAACCAAGATCATAAGCCCTTTTGGTAATGAAACAACCTACAAGGGTGCTGCAAGAAACGCCTCATCGATTCAGGGCGCAGAGAACTATCTGTTATCCATATTCTCGGAAGCTCACACCGCTAGCCAAGAATCAATTGATCGGCTTCTGCCAACAATTCTGAGAAAGCCCGGTGCGCAGTGTTGGTTTGAAGCTAACCCACAATCATCAGCTGATCCATTTAGCGAAAGGTTTATAAACCCCTACAAGGACATAATTGATCGTGATGGATTCTATGAGGATGATCTCCACTATATTGTAAGTGTGAATTGGCGGGATAACCCTTGGTGGAATGAAGAACAGGAAAGATTAAGGGCTTGGGATTATGAGCATTTAGACCGTGCTAAATATGATTGGATATGGGAAGGCGCATTCAATGACTCTGTTGAAAGATCATTGGTTATGGCTGAATGGTTCGATGCCTGTATTGATGCACATAAAAAACTAGGGTTTAGTCCAAGAGGGGTTAAGATTGCAGCGCATGATCCATCAGATACTGGTCCAGATAGTAAAGGGTTCTGTGTTCGTCATGGATCGGTGATTACTCATATCGATGAGATGGAGTCTGGCGCTATTAATGAGGGAGGGGATTGGGCTACAGGTTTGGCTATTCAACATGGAGTCGATGCGTTTACTTGGGATTGCGATGGAATGGGGGTCGGTCTTGCCAGACAGGTATCACAAGCGTTTGAGGGTAAAAACAAACAGATTGCTATGTTCAAAGGTTCGGAGTCTCCAGACTTCCCGGACTCTATTTATGAGCCATCAGTCAAATCCTTAATGAGCGATCAACAGACAAATGATGATGTGTTTAAGAATAAGCGCGCCCAGTATTACGCAGCATTAAGAGACAGGTGTTATTTAACTTATAGAGCGGTAGTTCATAATGAATATTGTGACCCTGATAAGTTGATTAGCTTTAGCTCTGATATTAAACTTTTGCAGAAATTACGCTCAGAATTGTGTAGAATGCCCATTAAGCCTAACGCCAGTGGCTTGATTGAACTGTACACAAAAGATGAGATGAAAAGAAAGTTCAAGTTCAACTCTCCAAACTTGGCGGATTCCGTGATGATGAGTTTACGGTTCATATCAACTCATGCCGAACCAATACGACGACCAATGCCAATTCGCACTATGGGTAGACGATAATGAACCAAGACTTTTTGAATCAACTCAAAAAAGACTTTGACAAAGATTATGCTCACGGGCAAACAGTGAGAGAGAGGGCTGCTGATAGCTTAGTCTTTTACTGGTACACGCATTGGGATGACAACCTTATTGATTCATCCAACCTAGCCTATAAGGGACAGTTTGACGTTCTACGAAAGGCTGGCCGCCAGATTATTGGTGATCTTAGATCTAACGAAGTATCCATTGACTTTCACCCTATTGACGAAAAGAGAGAGGATGGGGCTGATCTAATTGATGGGCTATACCGTACCGACGATAGACGAAACGATTCAATTGAGGCTTATGATTACGCATTACAAGAGGCGGTTGTCTGTGGGTTTGGCGCATGGGAAGTTACCACTGAATACTTAACCGATGATGCCGGCAATGATCATCAAGTCGTAACACGTAATTATATCCCTGAGTCTTGCACAACTGTGTTTTGGGATGCCAACGCTAAGAAACTGGACAAGTCAGACGCAAGACGCTGTGCGATTCTTTGTGCTTACACTGAGGACGGGTACAAAGAACTTAGAAAAGAATTAGGGCATAGCGAAGAAACCAACCCTTCATCCTTTGCTGATCCCGACGACGGCTATACATTCCCTTGGGTATTAGATGACACGAAAATCTATGTGGTAAAGTATTACTATCGTAGAAAGGTTAATGATGTTGTTTACCTGATGAAAACTCCGTACGGTCAGGAAATTTCTCTGCTCAAGTCTTCACTTGACGGAATCATGGATGATCTTGATGCCGCTGGTTATGAAATAGTAAATGAGAAGAAAATACAGCGCTGGTCTGTCACTCTATACATTGCATCCGGTGCAGAGATTCTAAGTGAGGAGGAGATAGCTTGTCGTTATATTCCTGTTGTCTCAACCTATGGTGAGCGAGCATTTCTTAACGGTCAAGAGTATTACGAAGGTGTTACCCAATTAGCGAAAGATCCTCAGAGGTTACGTGACTTTATGATGAGTTACGTTGCGGACATTGTTTCACGATCCCCAAGGGCTAAGCCTATCTTCTTCCCTGAGCAAATTCAGGGCTTTCAGGATATGTATGAGGAAGCAGGAAGTGAGAACAATTACCCATATCTATTACAGAATCGCTTAACGTCTACCGGCCAACAGTTGCCAATTGGACCGGTTGCACAAATGCCAGAAACTCCACTGCCTAATTCCTTATTGATGGGCTTGGAAATGACCCGCCAAGCGGTAGAGGATGTGGCAAACCCAGGGTTACCTCAAGACATTGCCGACCCTGATCTGTCAGGTAAAGCGATCATGGCATTGCAAAACCGACTGGATCAGCAATCTATCGTTTACCAACAAAACTTCAAGACAGCCAAGCGTTATGATGCAATGGTATACGCTTCCTTTGCCTCGAAAATCTACGACACCCCAAGAGAAGTTACTCTCACCCTCCCTGATGGGTCACGTCAACGTACCAAGATCATGGACGTTGTAATGGATAAAGAGACAGGTGAACCTAAAGTATTGAACGACATCACCAATCAAGAGTTTGAGGTTTACGCCACTATTTCTCGGTCATATGCTAATCGCAAAGAACAGACTATTGATTATATCGACGAGACTGTCGCACAGCTTCCGCCTGGCACACCTTTGCAGTCTGCATTAATCCTGAAGAAGATGACCTTACTTGACGGTGTGGACTTTGATGACATTCGCGAGTATGCGCGCAAACAACTTATTTTATCTGGCTTCAAAGAACCTGATAGCGAAGAAGATCAAGCATTACTTGAGCAACAAGCACAAAGCAGCGATCAGCCAGACCCTAACATGGTACTAGCCCAAGCGGAGATGCTGAAAGGCCAAGCCGCTAACACTGATGCACAAGTGCGAGCCTTCACTGCCCAACAGAATGCACAGAACAATCAAATCAGCTCACAGATTGACGTATTCAATGCGCAGACTAATCGTTTGAAGGTTCAGGTTGATGCGGAAAAAGCCAATGCAGATATCAACTATAAGCGAATTGACGCTATTGGCCGAAATGCGGAAAGAGTGATGAAGCTAAGGGGAAGTGCTACCGCCTAGGTCTCACTTTATTTCGCCCAAACTCAGTAAATCTTCTTGCTGGTGTTTGATGTTTAGGTTTTGGTATGGGTTTAACTTTTACTGGTTCAACATAGTCATAAGGACATATCGTGATAGAGCCATCGAATACGCTTATAACCCTGAAAAAAGATTGTTCAATCTTAATTGGGTCGCCAAGCTTAAGCGCAGAGACTCCAAAGGCATCCTCAATGGAAATATCTAGACGCTCACCTATTTCATAATCATTAGACATACATCCGCCTTGGATTCACAACTAAAAACTAATATTAATGCCAATAGAGACAGATTGAATAGGGTATAGGGTGCTTTGTTCATGGTTGATACTCAAAATATACGTCACTCCAAAATATAGCCAATCAGCCCCAAGTAAAAGCACTTTTACAAACCTTTACCCGATATTGATATGATATATCATTAGGAGTACAATATTAATCACTGAGGCGTCAGGCTAACACGCACAAGGCACAATCACCTTTTTGATTGGTTAATCACGTCAACTGTGAGGATAAATAAGTTGGAAATATCTCTGGAACAACTGAAGGCAGAAAACGCAGCTGAAGAAGCTAGATTATTGGCAGCTACCGCAAGCGCTGATGATGACGAGCAAGAGGCAGAGGCGGCAGAAGTAGAAGACGAACCAACGGAATCTGATGCGGATCAGCCCGAAGGCGAAGCTGAAGCAGAAGTTGAAAGCTGGATGAAAGAGGATGGCCAGGCATCCGAAGATAGTGGCGATAGCGTACCTTTGGCGACTTTGGTTAAAACCCGAAACAAGCTTAAAGGCAAGCTACATGAAAAAGACAATGAGATTGAACAGCTAAGGCAGCAGGTCGAACAGTTAAAGCAAGGAGTAATCCAAGCCCCTGTCACTGCACCCAAGGCACCTCCGAGATTGGAGGATTTTGACTACGATGACGCAAAGTATGCGCAGGCTCAAGCTCAATACGTGGCTGAGTTGGTAAATCAAACCTTATCAACCCATACACAAAAGAGCGCTAACGAGACAGCACAGAAAGAAGCTCAACGTAAGATAGAAGAATCTCTTGACGGCCACTATGAGAGGGCTGCAAAGCTTATCGAAAGTGCGAAAATAACCGCTGAGCAGTATCAAGCGGCTGATACACGATTTAGACAGGCAATTGAACAAGTTCGCCCCGGTCAAGGCGATAAGGTAGCCGATTTCCTCCTCGCTCATTTAGGTGAAGGAAGCGAAAAGGTTGCCTATCACTTAGGTGTAAACCAAGAAGCTAGGGCGCAACTGCAATCAAAACTTTTGTCTGATCCGTCGGGTATTGCTGCTTCAATGTGGTTAAGTGCTAAAAATAAAGACTTAAGCCCTCCAAAGCAACTTAGAAGCAACGCCCCAAAGCCTGCATCTAAATTACAAGGTGATGAAAGTACGGTAGATGTTCTTCGATCTTTAAAGACCGACATTGCGAAGGCTAGAAAGACCGGAGATTATCAGAAAGTCATTGACCTGAAATTTGATGCAAAGAAAAAGGGTGTTGATGTATCCAAACTTTAATTGAGGATTAATCATCATGCCAATTACTACCGGCAAAATAGTCGAGATTATGTTTGAAAAAACACTCGAAACGTTCGAAACGCAAGACATGCTTTTACCTCTGGTTGATTTTAATGAGCCAGAACAAGGTCAATTACAGAAAGCAGGCGATGTTATCTGGCGTCCTGTCCAGCAACATGCTCCTATCATCTCTGGCTGGGATTTAACTGGCTTAGAGCAAAATATCATCGAAGAAACTGTCCCCTCTATTCTTGGCACCCCCTCGAATGACTGGGTTCAAGTTCGTGCTGATGATATGCGCACAGAGTCTTTCTGGAACAACCGCGCTGTTGAGTCAGGTCGCCGTCAAGCCTCCGAGCTTAACAAAACTATCGCTAACGCTATTGCTATCCAGGGTTCCAAGTTCTATCGCAGCAACGTAACCTCTGGTTATGACTTCATTGCTGAGGGTGGTACTATCCTGAATGAAACACAGCAAAAGAATAACGGTCGTTCATTTATCCTGAATGATCGTGAAAACCTGAAATACTCTAAAGACTTGGCAGCGCGTCAAACCGTTCAAGGTCGGCCAGAGCAAGTATGGTCAACTGGTCAAATCGGTCAAAACATTGCATCCTTTGACGTTTACACAGGCTCTTTCTTGCCGGCCTTGGTTGGTGGTGCGAACCCTGCAACAACTGTTACTGGTAACCAATCGTTTAAACCTGAAGCAGGTACCGTCAATACTGCCACTGGTGTTGTAACTAACATCGATTACCGTATTGCCACTATCCCTGTTGCTGCGTCTGCCTCTTACAATATTGGCGATAAAGTCACTATTGCAAACGGTGGTACTTCTGTAGTCGCAGTTGGTTTGGATGATAAGACTTCAACCGGCCAAGCAATGACCTTCACAATCGTTGCCAAGCCTTCCGGTACTTCAATCAGTATCTATCCTAAGCCTATCGCTGCTGATGATCCTGCATTGACCACCCTGGAAAAGTCTTATGCGAACATCAACACTCGCATTTTGAACGGCGCAACAGTCAACCGTGTAAACATCGACGCTTCAGCGCGCACTAACTTGTTCTTCGACAAGTCTGCAATTGAAGTATTAGGTGGTGATGTACCGGCTAACCTGTTCAGTGAGTTCAAAGCAGCGAAAGTGATTTCCAAGAAAATGAAAAATGGTCTGACTATGTACATGTTGTATGATGGTAACATCACCAATATGACATTCAGATACCGTTTGTTTACTTGGTACGGTGTCACTGTTCTCAATCCACAAAACTGTGGTGTTGCAGTAGCGTTCTAATGATTGGGGGAGAAATCCCCCTTTTTATTTCGGGGTAAATATGTCAATCGTAGTATATAAAACTGGTAAAAAAGATCTTGTCGATGGTGTAGAATGTGACATTGTAGTGGTGGAAACAGTTGAGCAAATGGAATCGCTAATTAAAGACGGCTGTGTCCATGATCCAAAAGAGCTATCTAAGCCAAAGGCAAAGCTAAATGAAAAACGCAAAGGTGAATCTGATCAATGATGCTTATAGTAAGCTTAGAATAAGCGGCCTTACTGTACTGCCATCACCTGAAGATCTAGAGTTAGCATTAACCCGTCTTGAAAACATGATGTCTGAATTTGACACAGGCGGGGTTCAGCTTGGTTATAACTTTGAAGACGATCCAGACCCTAATAGTGTAACTAATATTCCCACATTTGCTTATGATGGGATATCAAGCTCTTTAGCTATTCGATTAATTCCTGATTTCAATAAACAGCCTTCTATTCAGTTGTTGTCTTCTGCTGAATCTTCAATGAGTGTCATCTCTGGAGTTGTGGCAAAGAACAGATTAAGACAAGTGCAATATCCTGCACGAATGCCTGTTGGTTCTGGTAATTATTTAATAAACCGTTGGGCAAGATTTTATTATCCTGCGGCAATCCCGCCAGTTGAATCTATCCAAATGTTGGTCGGTGAGATTAATACTTATATCGAGTCATTCCAATCTTACTTAAAAACCGGTGAGGATATATCGTCATTCACGGTTGAAGTTTCAGAAGGGTTGACTTTACTATCGAGCGCTCAGGTTGGAGATACTATTAACTTTGAACTTGAGGCCATTAATCCTTTGTGGAGAACAGTAACAGTAACAATCATGACGACTGATGGGCGCGAAGAAATCAGGGTCATTAACGTAGAAGTTAAAGTTCCAGAGGTGATCTAATGGAAGCCCTCGTTAATTTGGTAAAGGGTGATAAGGTCGCCACCAATACGGATTACAGGGACGCTCTACCGGTTAATATGACTACGGTCGTTAAGCCTATCCTTGGCGCGTCTGGTTACATGATACAAGAGCCGGGGCTAACACAGATTGGTGAAACATTATTTTCTGATCGTGGCGGAATCTGGAATGAAAGGCTTGGAATCCACTTTAGGATATCAGGATCAAATCTTTTGTCTGTCAGCTCAAGCGGTGTATCTACGGTTATTGGTGATGTAGGCGCAGGAGGTCAGGTTTCTCTGCCATACTCATTTAATACTCAAGGCATCATATCTAACGGTAATTTCTATCTCTATTCTCCCACGGGTGGATTTGTGCAAGTCACTGATCCTGATCTTGGAGATCCAATAGATGGCGTCTGGATTGATGGTTATTACTTTTTGACTGATGGTGAGTATCTATTCCATACCGAATTAACAAATGAGGCATCTATCGATCCATTGATGTTTGCTACTTCCGAGTTTAGTCCTGATCCTACAAAAGGACTTGGGAAAACATCAGACAATAAAGTGATTGTGTTTAACCGATACTCAACAGAATATTTTGTTAATACCGCACAAGAGAATTTCGCTTTCGCAAGAGTTGCATCCCGTGGAATTAAAATCGGTATAGTAGGAACCCACTGTAAAACTGAGGTTTCAGAGACTTGGTTCATCCTTGGTGGCAGAAAGGAGGAGTCTATTTCTGTTCATCAAGTGGGAGTTGGTCAAGCAATTAAGATAGCAACCCGCGAGATTGATAAAATTATCGGGAAGTACACAGAGCCAGAATTAGCGAATTCTGTTCTTGAGTCATATTCAAAAGATGGATATGACTATTTAATCATCCATCTCCCTGATGACACGTTAAAGTTTAATTATACTGCATCCAAGCTTATTGGTGCTGAGCTGTCATGGTCTATTCTTAAAAGCAGTGTTACCGGAAGTAACGCATGGAGAGCGATAAATGGAGTGTTTGAGCCAAGACTCGGCTATTGGGTATTTGGGGATGTATTGGATGGGCGTTTAGGCAAGCTAGACTCTGATACCGCTATGCAATATGGCGAGATTGTAGAATGGCTTTTGTATACCCCATTTGTTTATCTTGAGTCACAATCTATCGACCAGTTATCCATTCAAACAATACCGGGGTTCACAACAGAAAGTGATGCTTATGTATTCCTTTCAATGACCTATGATGGTGAATTTTACGGCCTTGAAAGGACGGTGCTTTATGGGCTTCCAAATCACAAATCACAGAGGTTTGAGGTTAACCGATTGGGGTACGTTACTAACTGGTTCTCATTTAAATTGAGAGGAGCTTCACGATCAAGAATGGCATTCTCGACGGCGGTGATAACATATGGCTGATTATGATGCAAGGTTTAATCGCTTGGTATTGTCAGCAGCTGATCTTAAGAGTCTGACATCGGGGCAGAAACCGGGCGAGCCTTGGCCTGATGCGTTAATCGAAGATTACCTTAACATTTTAAGGGATCTAGTTGAGCTTATTGAAATCATAGACCAGAACGCGGCTGAATTGATAAGGCTTATCTCTGAGGTAAAACAGACGCAGTTTTCAGATTCATCAAGAGTTTCTGTTTTATATGGGCTGATTCAATTTGTTCAAAAGAAAATCGCCCAAAAGCAAAATGGATTATTATGGAAGGATCAGGGAGTAGATCTTGCTGCAAGAGGAGATGCGTTAAATATTGATTTTGTGGGCGCTGGCGTTACTGCCTCATACTCATCAGAAACCATAACAGTAACAGTGCCCGGTGGTGGTGGCGGCGGATCAATGGCCGAAACTGAGATTGATTTTGGCACAACTCCAGTTCAAGGAAAGAAATTCACTATTGTTGATGCTGGAGTATCTCCTACAAGCAAAATACTGGTTCTGCCTTCTGGCAATGTTGCAACTGGTCGCGTGGGTGATGATTGGGAATGGGACTCTATTGTATTCGCAGCAAAGCCGGGGACAGGAAATTTTGGCTTAACAGCTTACGCGTCTGGTAGAATTAAAGGGCGTAGGAAAATTTTTTATTCGGTGGGGTGATTCATGGCAGTAATAGAAACTGGCGGAAGTTTAGCAGGAGCCGCAAACGTTGATGCGGATTATAATTTGCAGGTGGTCAGCCCCGGATATGACGCTGACGGCGTTCCGCATGGTGGTGGCGATGCTAACGCGCCTGCTATTTATTCGGCTGTAGATGAGGGTATTTTTAGGGGTGCAAGACAAGTTCTATCCCCTGAAGTAGATAAGGATTATCGTCTACGTGTTGCGCATGACAATATGCTGGATCAAGAGCAATTCAATTACACGTCTCAGAATACAGGAAAGCATTCCTTCGCATTTACAACATTAACCGCAACGGTATCCGCTGCTGGCTTATTGACTAACTCGGGCAATATAACCACCACCACAACAGGCATGACGTTTGGCACCTTTGCCATGTTCCCCGTGGGCGGCACTCAAACTACCGTCTGTGAAACCAGTGTTGCTTTTACTGCTCAGCCAAACATTAATACTGTGATTGATTTCGGGTTGTTCTTAAGAGGTGCGACAACAGCATTCGCTCCTTTGGATGGCGTTTATTTCAGAATGACCAGCTCTGGAATGTTTGGGATTATTAACATTTCAGGTGTTGAAACATCAACTTCTGTGTTTCCTTTATCTGGAGGCACAGGAACTTGGGCTTATACAAACAATCAAGTAAACCGATATTTAATCCAGACCAACAACGTATCAACAAGCTTTTGGGTCAACAATTATCTGATGGGTGAGATTCCCACTCCGGTTGGTGCTAGTTTTGCAGCCAAATCTCTTGCTCTGCCTTGGTCTATTCGCCATGCAATTGTCGGTGGCGCTGCTGGTGCGGCTACTCAGGCGTTAATATCTGATTACCGCGTGTTTATTCGCGGGTCACAGTATGCAGACCGATTGTCTATTGTTGGTCAAAGAGTATTAGGAAGTTATCAAGGCTTGTCCGGTGGAACTATGGGTTCTCTGGCAACTTATCCAAACTCAACAAACCCAACGGCTGCCGCCCCCTCTAATACTGCACTAACAGCTAACCTTCCGGCAGGCTTGGGAGGTCAAGGGTTAGTCACAGCCGCTGCTGCCGCTGCTACTGATGGAATATGGGGCGAATATGCTGTTCCTGCTGGCTCTATCAGTGTTCAAGGTCGAAGGCTTGTTGTTCGCGGGGTGAGAATAGATGCTGTTAACCTTGGTGCGGCTGTAGCTACAACTGCAACAACTATTCAATTCTCGCTTGCCTATGGTCATACGGCAGTATCTTTGGCAACCGCTGAATCAGCATCCTTTGCAACTGGTACGGCTAAGGCTCCAAGGCGATTGGCTGTAGGGTTTATGACATGGCCTGTAGGTGCTGCGATAGGTGCTCAACCTCAAAACGGCGCTATCTTCATGGACTTCGGTGACTGTCCTTTGTATGTTAATCCCGGCGAGAGAATAGCGTTAGTTGGCAAGTTTATTGTCGGTACAGCTACGGCATCACAAACTATTCAGTTCACTTGGCAGCCTTTGTACGGGTGGGAATAATGGCAATCATTGGTAACGTTGGGGTTGGACTTAAGCAGATAGGCATAGCTGATACTGTTGTATATGAATTGGCCGCGCCTGTTGAGCGGTATTCAATAACAGAATGCAGTGTTTATAACACCTCTGGAGCTGATATTGATCTTGAAGCTTATTTAAGCCCCAATCTGACAACCGCCTCTGGCAATATAGTGTCAAAAATAACTATTCCTTCTAATGAGAATATGTTTGTTGACGCGCTTTTAGGTGTTGGAACAAGCTTGAATGTAATAGCAAAAGCTTCTGCTGTAGGCTTAAATCTTACTTTGACAAAAACCCATTACACAGAGGGTGATTAATGTTTCATAAAGTTACCGAAGGCATCGACGTTAAGCCATTGATTGATACTTTGGAAAGAAATCCACATTTGTGGGATCAAATACCTATTCGACGGACTTATGAAGGAAGCCCACACACTGAAATGGTGGATATTTGGGTTAGATTTGGAGAAGAAATCACGTCCGAAGAGCATGAGGCTGTATGGTATGACAGCGAGGTCGCGGAAGCAGTTAAGCCGATAGCACATTTAATAATGGATTTAGTTGGAGCCACAAGATTGGGCGGTATTTTGATTACAAAACTCCCTGCTGGTGGTAAAATAGCCCCGCATATTGATTACGGCTGGCACGCCAGTTTTTACGACAAGTATTATGTGTCAGTCAAGTCGCCAGAAGGATCAGTTTTTGGGTTTGAATCAGGGGATATTGTATCAAATCCCGGTGATTGTTACGGATTCAAGAACAATGTTCTTCATTGGGTCACAAATGACACTGAAGAAGAAAGAATTTCAATGATAATCTGCATGAGATAGGAATATGGAACTAAAAGAGGTCAAGCTTCCAGAGGTTGAATTTACTATTCAGGACGGTATTTTCATTAAGCAGATGTACATGAAGGACGCTGGGACGTTTGTACCTCAGCATTCGCACAAATACGAACACGCATCTATGCTTGCTTATGGATCAATCAGGGTTTGGCAGGATGATGTACTAAAAGGTGATTTTAAGGCACCTATTCCAATTAATATTCCAGCAGGATGTAAGCATACATTCATGAGCTTAGAGCCAGATACTATTGTTTATTGTATTCATAACTGTGAGCGATTTGGGCTTGAAATTGAAGATCATCACGAACATGTCGATGAGAGAATCATCGAGGAGGGGGTAAAATGCCTTTCGGAGTAGCGGTTGCAGCTTACGGCGTATATAGCGCTAAGAAGTCGGCAGAAAAAGGGGCTAAAGCATCAAAGCAAGCGGCGCAAACATCTGCCGATGCGCAAATGGCCGGCCTTGATTACCTAAAAGAGCGTGAAGCCTTACCTCAAAAATTCAGAGAAGGCGCCCTTACTGAATTGGGTAATATTTACGGCCTTGGCGAAGATCCAGCCGCTGCTGAGCAGTTTGTTTCTGGGCTAAAAGAAAATCCTTTGTATCAGGCTATTCTCGGAACCCGTCAATCTGGCGAGCGAGCTATCCTTCGCAATGCCTCAGCCACTGGTGGTTTAAGGTCTGGGAATACCAACGCCCAGCTTACTGATTACAGCCAGCAATTAGAAAATAAAGCCTTATTGGATACTTACAATAGTCAAATCGCAGGCTTGGGCGGTTTAGCTCAGCTTCCATCAATGGCGCCACAAATCGCAAGCGGGATGGCTGGCGTTGGAAATACTTTGGCACAAGGTCAAATCGCAGCGGCTCAGGCTCAGCAAACCGGTCAACAGAATATGTTTAATAATTTAATTGGCGGTGGAGAGCTTGGGCTTCAGGCATTTGACGCATACACAAAATATAAAGCTTCCGATGCTCGACTAAAAGACAGCATTGTTAAGATTGGCGAGATAAATGGCTTTAATGTCTATTCGTGGACATGGAACCAAATTGCCAAGGCAGTATTTAATCTTGAAGGTAATGGCCAAGGGGTTATGGCTGATGAGGTCGAGACTATTAGACCTGATTTAATTATGATTGTTGACGGGTATAAGACTGTCAACTATAGCGGGGTGTACAATGCCTAATCCTTTTTATGTTGAGCCTGCTGGTGATTACTCTGCTGGTCTTGCTGGTCTTGGTAGTGTGATTGGTGATTACCGCAAAGAGCAAGAGCGTCAACGCCAAGTTCAAGCGGCACAAGCCAGAATGCAGGAAGTTCAAACCGCACTTAGTGATGCTTACTCAAGTGGCGATCCTAACAAAGTTGCTGAGATTGCCATCAAGTACCCAGAGGCTCAAAAGACCGTCGAATTGCTTTATGGGTTTAAGTCTGCCGACACTAAAAAGAATCTTTTGGATACTGGTAGAGCTGTGCTGTCAAACAAAAACAATCCACAAGGTGCGCTTGCTGCTTTGAATCAAAGGATTGAGTATTTGAACCAACAAGGCGCAGACCCAAGTCATACAATGGCTGCACGTGATGAGCTTCAACGCAGAATAGAATCAGGCGAAGATACAGCTGACTTCTTCAAAAACGCCGAGATGGGTTTTGCTTCTATTGCGTCCCCTCAAGAGTGGAAAGCTTACTCTGGGGAAACTACTGGAACTAATACGCCATCATCCGTCCTAGAAACTGAGTGGTTCTTAAAACAATCGCCCAAGGTTCAAGAGGAACATATTAAACTTAAGCGAAAAACCGATCCTACGATGGCGGAAAAGCTTGAGTTTGAGCGGAATAAAGCTGAGGTCGCCGTCAATGAAGCTGCCGGAAAAGCGACTGCCGCTGATCGTATTGCCGCCGCATCTGATGCTGCCGATAAGGTGATGAAACTTGAGGGCGGATTGGCTATTTATGACAACCTAATTGATGAAATTGATAATGGTGCGAACACGTCTGTTTACACATCATGGACGCCAACAATCAAAGATGCCACTAGACGATTTGAACAAGGCGCACGTGAATTAGGGCTTGGGGTAATTTCAAGCACTACATTTGGCGCTTTGTCTGAGGGCGAGTTAAAGCTGGCTATGCAAACAGCTGTTCCACAACTTCAACCGGCGGCTATGCGTCAATGGTTGCTTGACAAAAAGAATGCACAGCAAAAACTTGCTGATGAAATGTTTAAGTATGCTGAACATCTTGAGAATGGCGGCACAAAAGTCAGCTGGATCAAGTCACAGAAAGAAATGAAGAAAGCCCCAACCGATCAGGGCGGATCTGGTCAAGGCGCTGCGACTACTGGAATAACTGAACCCACGACAACCGAGCCATCGATAGACGACCTTTTGAGAATGTACTAATGGCGACCAAAGAGCGATTAGAGCAAGCTTTAAGAAATGCCCATAATGCGGGCGATAAGGCTGCGGCGGCCAGATTTGCGTCTGCCATCAAAAATGGTGAGTATGACCAGCCACAAGCCTTGACTGAGGCTGATATTCCTACAGGATTCGAGCGACAATTCCCTGCGCAGCCAGTTCAAGAACAAAAAGCACCAACAGCATTTGAGCAAATAACCGGATCAGCTGAGAACGTAGCAAGCAATACGCTAGGGATTCCATTGCAATTCATGGGGCAGGTTGCAGGAAGTTTAGCGGGTATAGGCAGTACGGTTTTAGAAGGTGATTATGGAACAATGGCTGGAGCTGAACGCGCTCAAGCCATGTCTGAAGATTTTGGGCAAAGAGCAAATATATTTGCACCAAGAACTGAGGCGGGGCAGCAAATAGCACAACAAATTGGCAAACAGCTAGAGCCCCTATCTACGCTTCCTCCAGTTATGGCTGGGATTTCTCCCGCATCAGCACAAATGCGCCTAGCACAGCCAGCAAAAGCTATTGAGCCAAGCGCTGAGGCCATTAAAGCAGGGGAAATTCGCAGAGGATCACAGAGCGCACAGTTAGCTGGTGTTGAGGTTTCGCCTGATGACATTACCAAAACAATAACCTCCAAGGCTGGCAAAGAAGCCATGCGCCAAGGGTTCGATGCGCCGATTGTTCAAATGGTCAAACAATCAACAGATATTGATCGCGCAAAAATGAATAAAATGCTTGATGTTACCGAAAAAGCAAAAGATGAGGCGCTTTATGGTGCACAAAATAGACCTTCTGATATCGCTGGTGAGTCTTTAAAGCAAAGAATTGATTTTATTAAGTCTGTGAATAGAAGGGCAGGCGAAGAAATTGATGCGGCTGCCTCCAAATTGAAAAATGAGACTGTTGATTATTCAAACAGCGTTCAAAGTTTTGTTGATGGACTAGATAAGCTTGGCGTAACAGTTAAAAAGGATGGGATTTCATTTAAGGGATCGGATATTGATGAGTTCCCGACCGACAAAAGAATTATCGCTCAAACAATGAATCGAATTGAGAATGCAAAAAATGCAGAGGATGTTCATAGGATTAAACGATTCATCGATAACAAGGTTTCATATGGAACAAAATCTCAAGGCGGAATAACTCGAGAAACGATTAACGTTCTGAAAGAGCTTAGAGCTAATATTGACGCCGATTTAGATGGGAAGTTTGCTGATTACGACAAAGCAAATACTAAATATTCAAAAACTATTCGAGCTATCGGCAATATGCAAGATGCGTCCGGCACAGTTGATTTATTTGGGGATAGTGCTGAAAAAGCAATTGGAACTAGATTGAGATCTTTATTGAGTAACAATCAGAATAGACAAAGCCTAACAAATGCTATCGCAGAGTTAGACAAAGTCTCTAAGGAATTTGGCGGAAATTTCAATGATAATGTGCAGGCACAAGTCTTGTTTGCTGATGCTCTTGAGCGAGCCTTCAAGGTTGGCGCTAAAACATCATTGCGCGGTGAGACAACGCAAGCTATTAGAGATGCTGCTGAGGTTGCCTTGGGTCAAAAAACAGTGAGCGGGGTCGCAATGGAAAAGGGTGCGCGTCTTATTGAAAAAGCTCGCGGAATAAATGAACAAAACGCTATGAAGTCTTTAAGAGAGTTAGTTAAAGAGAAAGAAACACCGTAAACCAAACCAAAAGGTGAAATATGAACAAAATACAGTTCCCTTACGATTACATTCCAGATAAGTTGGTCGGTCGCCCATTATTCGATGCTGATTTATATTTTGGCATTGTCGACTTAGACCCTGAAATTCCCGCGAATCAAATCGATGTTTACGGCAAACAGGAGGATGGGTCATCTGTTCTTTTGCCTCAGCCTATTAACACAGGTTCTGGTGGCGTTCCTTTATACAATGGATCTCCTGTAGAGCTTTTGATTGATGAGCTAAATTACTCTTTCAAGGCACTAAACAGAACCGGATCGCAGATATATTACGCGGAAAACGTAGCCGCTGTTTTAACATCTACGGCGATAGAAGATTTTATTTCAGTAATTGAAAACGTCGCAGCACTAGCATCAACTCCAGTAGTTGCTGGAAGAACTTATTATCTTAAAGAGTACAACGCAGGGACTGGTTTTGGTGGGGGTGAGCTAGTAGGTGTTGCGGGTTCTACAACTTACGATAATGTTTTAACGTTTGCTGGATCTGGTGGGTATTTTGAAAGAATAAATGTCTCAGTTATTGATTGTGACATGGCTGGAATTACTGGCACTGATGGATCAGAAGGTCCAAGAATATCTGCTTTTTTTAATGCTTGCGAAGGTCTAATTGCTGATATGCAGGGGCGAGACTTGATATCAACAACAAGCATTTCCAGCTCCGTAACAGACATTAATATAATTAATCCAGGTAAAATTACATTTACCGGTTCGCCTGCTACCAGATCAGGCAGTTTTGTAAGTTTTAGTGGCATCACTGGTAGATTTATATTAGACGCTGGTCTTGTTATTGATGCAAATGACTGGTTTGCCAAGGGGCTGACTGTTCTGACAGCATCTGGGGCAACGGATGCTGTAATAGTTATTGACTCTGCATCTGTCAATGATTGCAAGACAGATACAGACGCAGCACAGCTTGCAGCAGGTATTTATGTTGCTGGTCCTGCGAAACTAGTAAAAATAATCAGCCCTGCTATTAATAATGTCGATCACTCTCTTTTGACCACCAATGCGGCGCGAGGAGTCATGGTTGGTGTTGCGCTATCTGGCTGGGCAGAAAGAGTGATAATTATTGATCCATCAATAACAAGCGTTGGCCCGTCAAACGACGGTGATGGAATTTTCGTCGAACAAACCACGGGTGGCTCTGTAAATCAAAACACGGTCATTGTCCGAGGGGTGTTTACTAATTGCGCAAAAAGAGCCATCAAAACCCAAAGTAAATTTACTCGAGTTGTATCACCGACAATTGTCAGGACACAAGATTTTGCGGTCACGACAGGTGGTCAGGTTGAGATTGATATACAGAGCGGCAATGGTGTGATTGAGAATCCGGCATTTCGTTATCATGCTGCAACTGCTTACCCAGCCACAGGCCTATTTACTCTAGGTCCTGAGAGAGGCGCTGGGGCAAACGCAAATGGGGTTAAGGTGTTGGGCGGCTCTTGTAGCTTCACGAATCCCGCGAGCAGAACTGTAGAATACCTTGCATTATTGAACTCTTATGATGCGGCAGATGTTAATAACAACTCAGAAGTGAGTAATTTTACGTTCAACGGAGTTATATCAAAGTGTCCATTCTTGTTTCGACCAATTGCCTCTGCAACTTTTGGCTTTGTCAGCATTAAAGATTTTGTGGCTTGCGGCAATTATTTTGAGAACATTATTGGCGATGTAAATGCAGCGTTCATCTGGAGAGACAGATCAGGGTCATCATATGCAAATAGTGATGGCATTGTAATCCGAGACAACATTGTTAGATCAGCCACACAAGACGTTACGACCAGTTATGCAGTATCAACAAACACGGCGATCACATATGGAAATGTGACTGGTAACTACCGAGTTGCCGCCCCTGAAGCTTATCGTCTTGAGCCTAATTTCGGTCTGCAAATTCCAACTGCTCAAAATTCAACATTTACGCGAACAGTTTTAGTGCCATTCAACTGTGCTGTTAGGGTAACATTCTCATATGTCCCCGGCGGCCATGCTGCTCATCATCTTTATCTTGATGCTGTTGTGACGTTAGGTAACGATGCCGGAGAAGATCAAACTGTATCTATAGTTTCACTGTTGACACAAGCTGATTCAGGGACAATCTCGCTCACAAGGACTTTTGTTGTCGGGTCTGGCTGGAATCTTGTTTTTGCAAAAACTGCTGGCACTGGCGCCCTTACAGGAAACGGATATATTTATATACAAAGCTGTGGCCTCGGAAGATTACAATAATGAATATATGGCGGGCAATGGTTGAGTCAGGCGCATCAATTAGTGCATCACACCTGTCTGTGTCTGTGAGCGCGGGGAATTTAGTCGTGACGATGAATTCAGGCGCTGGCAACATTTATGATGTTGTTAGAGCAACTATATCGGATTAAAAAAATGAATCCTAATCTAATGCGGAGTTAAGCAATGATCCTATCAAAGCCAATATTGGATATGCTAGAAGATAGAGGCATTGACCCAAATGTGCTTAAAGCTTTCATTACTGTTGAGTCTGGCGGCCGTGGCTTTGCTGAGAATGGAAAGCTAATCATTCAATTCGAGCCAGCATGGTTCAAGCGCAAAGCCCCGTATGCTCCGAGTGGTAAATGGTCATTGAACAAGATCGAACGCCAAGCGGCAGAATGGGAAGCTTTTAACGATGCCTTTAAACTTGATCCTAATGCGGCTATGGAATCTACGTCGATTGGCTTGCCTCAGATCATGGGCTTCCACTACAAAAGATTGGGCTTTAATACTGTCGGTAAAATGTGGGATTTTTTCAAAGTCTCGGAACAAAACCAGATCGAATGCTTAATCATCTTTCTGTGTACCGATAAGCGCTTATACAAGGCGGTGCAGGAAAAAGATTGGCATATGATGGCCTACATTTACAACGGCGCAGGGTATGCAGCGCAGGCTCATAGATTGGGCATTAAACCCTACAACGAACAAATGAAAGAGCATTACGAGAGGCTAGCAAAATGAACTATCTAGAGCGACATGGTGGTAGACGATTTTTACTAGCAGTTGGCGCTCTTGTGGTGTCAACCTTAATGCTAACCTTTGATAAGATTACCGGAAGCGAGTATGTTACATTATGCTTGTTGACTTACGGCGGTTATATTACTGGCAATGTTTATCAGAAGAAAATCGAGTCAAAATCTAATGAGTAATGTCGTTCCCCTAAAGCCAAAAGACAATGATCCTGTATTTTTGCTATGCTCATGTACAGAAAGTAGTGTGCCGCTTATTCAGTGTATTTTTGTTAATGGGAAGCCGCTGATTACTGGAATTGTTTGTCAGGAATGCGAGAAGTTTTCGGCAGTAGAGAATGGATTTGTGGAAATTCACTGACCAAGAAAGTTTTGCGGACAAGCCTGATCAGTGAAATACTTGGTTGAACAAGCAAGAAAATATTAACCCTTTGGTGATGATATGACAAGAGAAGAATTTGAAAGATTGACCACTCCTTTGATTGATGCGTTAAGACGCCAGCATAGCCCTCACCATAAAATCATAATCGACTCAGAAAGCGCCGAATTGATCTCAGGGGAAATGGCTTTTGTAAAAATTGAGGCTAACAGTGATAAATCTCCCACTGAGTAAATACAAAGCCTACCTATACCTAGCTGCATTTGTAGCGGTTTGCTCTGTATGCTTTGGCGCTGGTGTTGGTTTTAACAAGCTCGCATCAGATCTGGTTATCTCAGACCTAAAGCTCAAGCATCAGGAAGAAATCCACGACAGAGAGCAGACCATTATCGAGATGGATCGCCAAGCCAATGCAGAAATCGCACGCTTAAACGAGCAAGCCAACGAAGCTAATAAATCCTACGTGGAGAACCTAAAGAATGCACAAACTCAAATCAATCAGCTTAATTCTGACCTTGCTAGCAATAAGCGCGTGCTCACATCAAAAGTCAAAGCCTGTGTGTCAACCAGTAAAGCTGACAATACCGGCGCAACTGTTACAGAAACACGAGCCGAACTCGACAGTGAAACTGCAAGAAGTCTTGTTGGAATAACGGCTCGATGTGATGAGATTACTTTTCAGCTAAACGCGCTTATTGATGCGGTTAGGTGATTTCTTTGTCAATTGCATCAATCAGCATTTGAGCTTGTTTTAAGTTTCCAGCATAAGGTCTTTTGTCTATAGACTGCCAGTATTCGAGGTCTTTTAGGTGATCATACAGAAGATCTCTTATTAGCTGCAAGTCCTCTTTGTTGTCAATATTCACTTTGTCACCTCTTTAATCTTCAATTTATTTGCCTAGTTTAAAGCCACCAGACTCGTCTCGACCAAGAGAAACGGCTGCCTCGTAAAGCTTATCCATAATTAAATCAATGTCTTCTTGTGTGCTTGGTGGCTGAAGATCATAAATTGCACATGCTAGCGCGCACAATGCCTTTTCCAGATTAAATATTCTTGCTTCAAGCTGTTCGATATTCACTTCACTACCTCCAACTTTTTCCTAATGGCTTCCATTTCTTCGCTAGTAAAATACTTTTTGATCTTATATCCCTTGTGATCTTTCTCAACAATCTTTTGCAGCTCTACTACATCACGTGCTGGGATGTTTGTTTTGATGTTTGAGCCGTTAGGCTTTGTCAGTTCTATGTGGTACATGTTCATTTTCTTTTCACGGCCTCAAGAGCAACAGAAAGAACCATGCAAACTAAAAACGATGTAATAAATGATACAGTTCTCCCGCATCCCATCAGTATCAAATGACTCTGCCAGATTATTGATACAAAGAGTATTATAAGACACACAGGCCAGTTAATTTTCATAATAACCACTCAATCAAATCAGCAATAGCAGGGCGCGCAACAATCAGAAAGAACAAAACAGACACTACGGCGATAAATACGGGAGACTTCACAAACTTCAGTGGCACATACTCAACCCAAGCTGATCCAAGTCTAGTGCCCTCAGTATCAAAGTAAGCTCCCAAATACTCATAGGCATCAATGATAGTGCCATCATCGTGTTTCATCTCACATCTGCGCCCTAATCGGTGCAAAGTGGCAATTCTTTTCAGTGGGTGATAGCCTAACATTTCGTTAAGAATTTCTGCGTCAGTTGGCATTATTGCTGGTCTCATGTCTTGCTCCTTTACGCTCATCTATAGCCTTGATTTGATTTACTTTCTCTGTGTTGCTTGGGTCTATCCAAACTCGGTATTCTTTAAGCCCTGAGTCTTTGCGGGCTTTCCTTGCTCGCTTGTTTAGTTCGGTCTTTGGAATCATTAAGAGTTATCAACCTTGTCGCCTTCATTATTCTGCCCATCGTTGTAGGCGCCTCTTTCGCCGCGTCGCGCCATTCGACTACGGAATGCAAAAATTGCATCTTGTAGCGCCGCGCGCCATAACCAGCGGTAAGTTTTATCAGATCCATAGCTAGCGTACTTTTTCATAATTATTCCCCATTCGCCCAAAAAGGTAAGTCTTTTATGCCCTGCACAAGCTCAGCGATACAGCTGCTTGACACGATCCAGACATTATCCCCATCAGTAACTTTAACCTGCTCAGAAACCTTGTAAGAGCCGTCCCACCTTGACTCATAAAAATCCAAAACTTTCAAATCTACGCCATTTGGCGCTTTTCGGCTTCTTGCCAGCTTAACAATGCAGCCTATATAAGTAAAAGCGCCTAACCCTCTGTAGCAGTATTTATTCCAGTTTGCTGTTAACTGGCAGTTGCTTTGCATCCAGTCAATTGCAGCTTGCTTTTGTTCTGGTGTGCAGTTGACACTATAGGCAGCACCGTCATACATGCCACCGCCAACAGATACGCTAATACCGTCCCAAAAATACGCAATTTGGTAGGCTCCGTTGTTGTCTGAGTATTTCTCGTCAATTGCTACGCATACACTGGTCATATTATTCTCCAATATTGTAGTATGTGAAACCATCAAAAAGGCCGTCTTTTACACAAAGTTCGGCTGATGACTTTGATTTAAAGCAGCTAAAAAATTCATCAGCCATGTTTACAAGCATGTTGTTTCTTTTGTCTTTTATTGCATATCCACACAAAGAAACAGTCTTGTAAAATGTTTTTTCAACAACGAGCGCAACTTTGATCACTTCGAAGTTTTCTTTTGAAATTAAATTAGCCATTTTATCTCTCCAATTTGTACATCGCGTTTTGCTCTGTATGTTGGGTATTATATAGTAACGCGTTACCATGTAAAGTTAAGAAGTGTTTAGAATTGTAAAGGTCTGCTATTGCTATAACTCGCCAATAAAATATCCGTGACCTCGCTATGCACATCCCGACCGTTTTCGTCTATCCAGCGTTCGTTTATTAGCTGGACTTTGATCCGCCTGAATGTAGACCTATGACCACACCTTTTCTTTTCGATGATGTGGCCGTAGGATGTGCCTTTGTGACGGCTGAATGAGATGATCAAAAAGGCAAATCCTCGAAGTCATCCATTGGTTGTTGTTTTGGTTCCTGCCTTGGCTCTTGTTTCTTCTCAGCACTGCCGATAAGGTCAACATTGATCACTTTAACTTTAAGCGCCTTATTCTTAACGCCGTCTTTCTCCCATTCATCAAGAGTGACCTCGCCACTTACAGCGACACTTGTGCCTTGGGTTAGATATTGAGGGAGATTGCCAGACGCTGCTTTTCCGAATAGCGCACAGTTAGCCCAAGTTGTTTTCTTCTTATCGCCGTAACCAGAAGTAACAGCAACCGAAAAGGTGCAAATAGCCTCACCGCTTGGCAGGTATTTAACCTCGCTATCTTTTCCTAAATTGCCAGTAAAATTCCAAATGTTCATCAATCAATACTCCGCAGGTTTCATGTTTAATTTAGCTCTCGTTTCGTCTCGCCATTTTATTGCTTGCTGCCTTCCTTCCTCTGTCAATGGATAAACAGGAGAGGTGAATTTTGCAATCTCACAATAATATCCGTTCTTTCTCATCTTAATGTTTTGGCCGTGTTCGCATCTTTCCTTTCGTCGGTTATTCCCGGCATAAAATTGTTCGTGGCCTTTTTCTAAGTTTTTCTTTTGGCTGGCAACTTTCTTTGATCGGTCTATGTCATATCCGCCAAACTCATTTACTAGCAAGGCCATTTCTCTGGCGTCAATTGCCGCTTGGTTTATTGCTAGATTCTGAATCTTTCCGCCGCTTGCCAAAAATTCCTGCACCTCTCTTTCAAGTTCAGCAGATTCCCGCTTCTTTGATTCGATCAGTGAAAACGTCACTGCTTCAATGGGTTCTCTGCCGCGCATTACTTCTTGTAGACTCATGATTGCTCCGCTTTTAGTTGTTTGATTTTAGCTTTGTAGTGTTCGTAAATTGCTTTGTAGTCTTGGGCTGTGTATTTTTTTGGTTCGCCTACCCGCTCAAGCTCGCTCAATACGCTAGAGCCTAGTTTATAGGCCAGTTTGATTGTGTAATTTGCAAGGTTCCCCGACAAATAGTTGTTACAAGCGGAACATTGTTTATGGCAGTTATTTTCGTCGAACCGTAAATCTGGACGGCTACCGACCGTCTTATAGTGACCTGCATGCCATTGGCCAGTCCAGTCGTAGGGCTTGTCGCAGCTGATACATCCATAATTCTTATCTCTCAGCCTGATAAATTCATTGAATGCCTTCTGAGCCTTGGCCCGTTGAAATGATTTGTCATTATCCAAGAATGCTTTCTTTTGCTGCCTTGCTTCCTTTTGCGCCTCTTTAGCTCTAACACCCTGAGCATAATCAAGCCGACAGCCTGCATTCTCGCAGCAACGAGTAAGCCTCAAGCCATACCGTTTAGGCGTGTACATCTCAAGGCACACAGGGCATTTTCTCGGCTTTGGTTGTTTAGTTAGCATTTCTGCTCAATCTCATAAATTATCGCATCAAGAGTTTTTCTTGCGGATTCAAGTTTATCCATTGCATCAATTAAATGCGGATATTCTTTTTCAAATAAATGCTTTTTATCTTCCCATTCAGACCATCGGGTGATTCGTGAATCTCTGTAAAAATAACAAAGCATTAGCAAGTCACTTTCTGTTAATTTATCGTTCATTCTGCCGGCCTACTTATGAATCTGTGACCACATTTCATAGAATATTCCATCGTCTTGGCGAGGATCTTCTACAGCTATTCCCCATTGTTCAAAAACAAATTCTGAAACTTGTTTGCAGTATTCGGTAAATCTTTTACGGCTCATTGTTGCAGTCGATTCATAGACTTTGATATGACGGCCTTTGAATAGATATTCGTATTGCACCAGAAAACAATCTTGCATAGCAGCGTGGAAAGAATCTCTTGTCCAAGGGCCGCATGGGCTTGCAATACCAGCCTCCTTAAGCTTTTCGCATATCTGCTTAGTGTAGATGTATCCATTCAGAAAACTGTTTTGCAGCAACGTTCTAGGGTTGTCTGTTACGCGCAAGATCATCATAGAGCCTGCGTTTTTCTTCATGTACTCCGAGCCTTTTGTAGAGCGTGGCTCACACAATCCGTCAGCTCTGGCGTATAGTGCTATTTCAGGCATCAGACACTAACCTTCTCTTGCTTTGGATTTGGCTCCTGCTCTGGTACACTTGAGGCCATAGCAACACTACTAGTGGTGTAGAATATCTTCTCTGTAGTCATGTAACCATGTCGATATGACATAGACTCCATCACTGCGCATTGATAGCCCTTACCAAGTTCCTTTGCCTTTGCCTCAGCCGCAAAATCTGCATCCTTAGCAGTTGAGAATCTTAATATGTTGTCGTTTGCATCTTTAAGAACATCAGCAACACCATTGATGTACATCACTATCCAGAACTTCTCTTTATCGTTCACTTCTCATCTCCAATATATCCAGTCACAAACACTTTACAGATTGCGCCAATCACAACTAAACAAGTGAGCAAGGCGGTTATTAGTGCTATTGATTCAATCATAATTTGGACCCTCTAATTGATCGGCAATATCTCGGAGTATTTTTGCAAATTCAGTTTGAGTTGCTGCATATGCGCTGTCATTTCTGCCAGTTGCAGCGCTAAATAATCCAAATAATACAGGGCTGTTTGCAATCCTCGCCATGTGACCAGAGTAAGTTCCTGTGCACTGCTCGTAAAAGTATTTTGCTAAAGTTTTTTCGTTCATCTCTGTTATCTCCTGTTGTTAATTGGTGCCGTCTATTTCCGAGCTGCCAACACTTGCCGAAGGTGTCCGTTAGGCGCGGTATTAGGGTGGAGACTATTGCTAATCTCCGGTAAAGCTAAATCAATCTTTATCGTTAACAGATAGGCGAACAGACCAACTAGAACTTAAAGATTTAATCATTCCGTCAACAAGGCTTTTTGACAGAACATTTGTGCTTTTTGTTAAAGTTTGTTTAACAGATTTTTCAATCTCTGGCCGCAAGTCTTGAGCCATTGAGTTTACGGTCTCTAACGCTATCTTCTGAATCGTAGACCGAGCAAGATATTCAACAAAAGGAATATCGCTTGAACTATTGTATTTTGATGGCTGCCCATTGCTTGCATCAACCTTTGCGCTTAAGGCAGATTGAACAGCCGAAAGAATTAACTGCTGGCCTTTATCCCCCATTAACTGAGTGATTGAGGTTGCTACAGCCTGCTTTAAATATGGCTCCAAAATATCTTTTGGAATTGGTAATTGTGCATTTTCTGCCATTTCTCTATCTCCGTTGGTTGGTTAAAACATCTTAAAATTGGAGTCCTGCACTGGAATCGAACCAGATTTCGGCTGCATCATGGGCGTCCCCATGCCGCCAGCGGCCATGCCACGTCAGAACATCTTAAAATCAATCTTCTCTTGCTTCAATTTCTCTAATACCGCTTTGAGCTTTTCTTGCTCTCTGCGTGTTAGATATACAGGCTTTTTGCGAAATTCAGCATTAGCTTTGATACATTTTTCTGCGTTGGTTTCGTATTTGATTGCGATCATGATTTAATCTCCGTTGTTGATGTAGCCACTATAGCAAACCAAAAATTGTTGTGTGTTAAGTGTTGTTAAGGTTTGTTAATGTCATCAAAAGCACCGTATCGACTCATCAAATCAAGCGCCTCATCAATGTCTTTAAATCCATCATTGCAACATCCTTCTTCGCACTCGACCTGATTCTTATAAAATGTCCATGCGTAGACTTTAATTGATCTGCCAGACTCAAGTATTTTACGGGCTTCTTCTCTGGTCATGACTTGTTATACACCTCTAAAATTGCATTGTATTTTTCCATATCCTTATCAGTTAGTTCATAGATGTTAATGTCTTCATCAACCAAAACCCCAAAAGCCTTATACTCCTTTCGAGCCTCTGTCACAGTCTCAGAATCCACAACATACTCTTTAGTCACTATTACTTTGTGATACTTAGTCATTGTTATACACCTCTATTCTGTCGTTAATGATGTGCTCTAAGCTTGCATAGGTCGCAATTTCATTAATATGTGCCTCCCACATTGGCGCTCTATTTTCATATTCTGCATCCGTGAATTCCTGAGAAAGATCGACAATAGTTTCAGCAATGAAAAGGTCTGATCTTGATGGATCTATCTCTCGGATGATTTCAAATATCTCACCATGCCTCATCCCTATTAAGTCTTTCAAACAAGCAACAATAGCCCTATCCTGATCTGATTTGCACCAATCCATCAATTGAGCTATTGGCTCTTGTAGTTCGTCTAGTAGTTGGTCTAGGTGTTTCATTTTGTGCCTCGCAGTTTAGATTCGATTTCGTCAAGTTCTTTCAGGAAAGACTCTATTTCATGTTCCATTTCACCTATAAACTTTTCGTCCCTGAATATTCTAACCTCGGCTATTTGGTGCGGTTCTGGCAAGCGATCATCAAAAGAAATAAAGTCGCACCAAGCCCGATTAGTACAAGCCATTTGTGCCTGCATTTGTGTAATGTATTTTCCGTCCGGCTTCTTTGTTGTGAGAAAATCCACATGCTGAGCAGTGTTAGGGCATTTTATTTCTATAAGCCCATCATCACCAACAAATCCATCAGGAGAGGCGCCAAAGGCTTTGATCATTGGGTGAAATACAAAGCTAGACTCTACAACCATGACGCCGTGCTTAGCCTCGTAGTGTGACCTTGCAATTGGCTCCAAATCTATTCCGCGCTGCATTGCTTGGCTGGTGAATGACTCTTCACGAATGCCGGTCAATCTTTGGCAAAGCAGCTCCATCATGTAGTTTTTACGGCTTGTGGAATATCCTGATTTGGTCTTTGCCAATACATCAGCAACACGGGAGCCGGTTACCTTTCCAAGTCGCATTAAGTGCCATTCGTCTGTGCGCTGGTCTATCATTTTGATTGCTCCATAAGTTCCTTTTTCTTCTTGTCTTTTGCTATGGTTAAAAATGCCTGCGCAGGTTTGTTCATTTTGTATTTGATGAACAGTGTGGAGAATGCTTTTGATAAATCCTCCATCGTTTCAGCAGAAGTTATGGTGCTCATTTCATCATCATGAACCTCTGGACTAGCACCGTCTTTATCATCACCAGTAGATATGTTTAGCAGTGCGCAAAGAGAGTATCTTTTGCCATAGCTTATGGTTGAGCCAACAGCTTGAACAGCGTTTTTGTTTCCGCTAACGTCCGAAGCCAAACTAATTGACGCCTCTTCAAAATGCCCAAGCTTGTGATACAGCCTTGCCTTTACTGTAATTCTGTCGGTTGATTGATCAATGCTAAACGATGTGCCAAACCCATATTTATTCAATATTGGTCTGGTTGTATCGTTGATATCTTCAAGCAGAGCATACTTGATATTATTGTGACCTGTACCATTCTCAACTATTCGAGGCAGCGCTATCTGCATTGCAGCAAAGTCAGCAGAAAAAGCTTGCTTTGCATTTCGATCAAGAATTCGCTCCTGCATGTCCAACATCTTTTCAAGTTTGTTTATGTCTGCACTTGGATCAAGGCATACGCGCTCAATCATATTCATTAGCGCTTGGCTTTCGCCGCTCACTGTTGCGATTTGATTCTGTTGAGGTATTACTTTTACTTCTGTCATTCTGTTATCTCCGGTTGTCTTCTTCGTAAACTTCAACCACGTTCCAGATTAGTTCGTTTATTATTTCGTCGCGCTCTTTGTCGCTCAATGCATCCCATTCTTCCCTTGTGCAACCAGTTCCTCCAGCACAAGAATCTGATCCATGCTTATTTGTTCTTACGTAAATTAATACTTCGCTCATGTTTATCTCCAGCTGTCATTTATCAAAGAAGGGATCAATGCTATAGCAATCAAAGCACAAGCGCCCCATGCAAATGCATAAAATATAGCATCGTCAGCTTTCACATTTTTATGCTTTAAAATAATAAAAACAACTAACGCAATTGCAAAATAAGATAGTAAAAAAATAAAGTATGCTTGCACGCTATTCATATTTATCTCCGGTTGTCGTTTCTCTGATTACGTAAAGCCTCTTTTAATATTTCTATGTCGTCTTCTGCGCTTGCTACAGCAGGGAAAATACTTCGCCAGAGCAGATATATATTCCCATGTTGTGCATCATTTACCGGATGCCAGCCAGCAGTTTTCAGTGCATTTATAAAAGCATCGCTTCTCATGTTTATCTCCGGTTGTCTTTGTGAATCAAATAAATTCGGCTAGCTTTTCTTGTCTAAGCATGTGTGCAGCTTGCTCAAACGCAGCGATTAATGCGTCAGGAGAATAGCCACGAATACGAATTACTTGATGCCGACCATTATCCCAATCCAATCTAATTTCAATTTTGTCTTGGGTATCATCTATCCATATCGCTGCTAGATTTGCCATGTTTATCTCACTATTTACGGTTATTAGTTAAAGTGTGTTTTGATTAGTTAAGGATTTCGCAGGAGCGAAGATCCTCTACGTGAACCTGAAACCCTTTCCCATCAGCCTTGAAGCAAAGCCATTTGTCAGATTCAATAAATCTGAATTCTGCTATGGACTCCTCATACTTGAGTCCTTTAACAAATTTGATTTTGTATGTTTCGCCAGAATTTAAAGTCATTTTGTTTCTCCGTTGGTTGTTATGATCAATTTACCACAATTTGCGCTAATGTAAACCGATTTACAAAACTTTACTCGCATTGAATTTACTTTGCTGAAAATGTATATTACTATGAACATACCAAAAATCAAGAGGTGTTTTATGAAACATAATATTTATTGGCATGAAGGCGCCGTTACCCGAGACCACATAGTAGATGCAACCTACAGCGCTATCGACGTAGAAGGCAGCCAGAAGGCGCTTTGCGACTTGGTTGGCATAAGCCAGACCGCGTTGTCATTGTTCCTATCTGGCGACCGTAACCCTCCTTACGCACTGCTTGCCTATCTAGGATACGGACAAAAGACTGTTTACTACAAACTTAAAGAGGATTGATTATGGACGCATTAACTAAATTGGCTTTAATTGGTACTTCGGTAGGTGTAAACATTGGCGATTTATTGCCAGAGGTGCCAATCCGAGTTGGCAATAAGTCGCTTTCCGAAGATGAGCAGAAAAAGCTAATTGAAAAGGCAGCTCAAAAAAGGGAAAGGAAATCTAAAAAGATTAAATCAGTTTACTACAAACTAGGGGATAAATGATGAAAGACGAAATAAAAGAGGGTGACTACATAATTTGCAATCATCCTATGATGAATAACTGCTATATGTTGGCATTAGTCGTTAAGCCCAGCGACCTTGGTAAAATGTGGAAAATAAAAGCTTTTTCTCCTGATGATGAGGAAGAAATTGCGGTTAAATTTAGAAAAATTACAAAAGCTTTTAAGGTTAACTATAAGACCAAAGAAGATCTGCATGCGATAAAAAATAAATTGATAGAGCTTAGGGAAGATCTTGAAAGAAATCAATCTCAGTTAGCTGGCAATTTTCATAGGGATGTAAGAGCATTATCAACTGAAATATTGGTGCATTAAGCCATGACACACAAATCCCGCATCTGGCGAGACATTGATAAGCATCCTTTGCCATCTGAGCTTTGCAATATAGATGTAAAGTTAAGCTGTGGCTCTGAGCTGATGAACTGCATCAATTTGCATAATGAGTACCCATTCCAGCCACAAGTATTTTTTATCGGTGCTGATGTGACAAATCGCATAACCCAATGGCGAGACGAAAAATAGAATCAATCAACTGATCTTAGGTGAAATATGAAAAAAGAAGCAAACAAAATTCCATATGGTCTCACACATAACGGTTTTCCATTGGTTGACTATATGCCATCAGGATATTCGATTGCTAAAGATCAAAGCTCTTACCCTCGAGGATACATTGTAGTCGTTGACAGAAATGATCCAACAAAAAAGGCGTATTGGAAGCCATGAAAACAATAGGTATAACTGATCTTAGGAGATAAACATGGATATTAATATTGAAACGAAAGTCTATGATGATGGAACTATTGAGGTTATTATGGATAGAACTGCAAGGCTAGTTGTTAACACAACAGAGGAGTATATTAAGCAAGCCCTAAAAACTCTTGGCTGGTTATCGCCTCAGGATGCGGAAACCCTGCGCGCTGAGAATGCAAAGCTTAAAATGCTGCATGATGCAGAGATAACGCTTGCCGATATGTTGAAGAGCAGAGTCAACGAATTTGAAGCAGAGCGTGGCGAGCTTAATAAAGTGCTTTCATCTGGAAGCGCGATAGTAAAAGACGGAATACTTTTTAATATTCATGAAAAACTTTTTGCTGCTGAGGATCATGAGTCTTGTATGCTGGCAATGGATGACGCTGGATTTCCAAGGCATAATGAATCAGGTGCAGTCTATTCTTTATGGGGTAGAGTCAAGGCAGAGCGTGAGGCTATGATGAAGCAAGATCCGCTATCAACACGCGCATCATTAATCGAAGAAGCTCTTTTTGAATATTTTGGTCGTAAATGTCCTGACTACGATGCAGCTTGTAAATGTTGTCAAGCGTGGGGTCAGTTTGAGGCGCTGCAAGCGAAGCAGATACCAGAAGGATATGCGCTTGTGCCTGTTGAGCCAACTGAAGAAGCATTAAAAGGTATGCACATGGCCTACTGTAATAATTTGACTGGGCATGAATGCAGCAAGCCACTTTGGGTAAGGATTTACAAAGCCATGCTATCCGCAAGCCAACCAAAAGGTGATGTATGAAGACATGGCATAAATTCTGGATCTGGTACCACTCCATAAACTCAAACCCAAGGCACTTTACAATTGAGGATTATATCAATAAGTGCAAAAAGATAAGAAAGCATATCATGGCACTGGAAAAGCTTGGCGTTAAGTATGCTCAAGAGCAGGAAGAACCAAATTGCTGTAAAGGTAAGTGCAAGGGTCATTCTGTCAAAAAATAGTTGCATTTATCCAATATTTTGCTAATCTAATTGTGCGCGGTTATGTTGTACGCGCTACCAGTGTCGAAGGCTGGAAACCAAGATAGCACAGCAAGACGCTTTTAAAGTGGCTCCTGTGCCGTACTCAAAAACCCCTGTTTTAGTGCTATCGCGGCATTCGACCAGGGGTCACTTTAAAGGCGTCTTTATGATTAAAACTGAAGAACAATTATCCCGCGAAGAATATCAGCGCAAAGCCGATCAAGCCGCAATCAATATCAAATACGCAGTAAACAAAAAGCTTGCTGTTCAACAATTCTTGTATTACCTGTACAGGAGTATTTAAGTTGGATAGGCCAGACGTATTTATGCCGCTTTATATTGGCGATTATCTAGCAGGAACCAATAGACTGACAACAGAGCTTCATGGGGCTTATTTACTGTTGATCATGGATTACTGGATGAACGGCGCGCCGCCTGATGATGATCATGCTTTGGCATCAATTACAAAGATGAGTCTTGATGCTTGGAGCATTGCGCGAGCAAAGCTTGAGCATTTCTTTAGCATAGAAGATGGATGCTGGAAGCATAAGAGAATTGAGCAGGAATTAAGGACTGCAATGGATAAAAAGGCTAAAGCGGCTGAAAAAGCATCAAAAGCTGCGTCTGCAAGATGGGATAAAGAGAAAAACAATGCTACAAGCATTACTCAAGCAATGCTTAAGGAATGCCCTTCACCTTCACCTTCACCTTCACCTTCAGAAGTAATTAATAACTATCCTACGGATAGTGTGCCCACGCAGAAGATTGTTGAATTGTTTAATGAATCATTTCCTGAATTGCCAAAGGTTAAAACACTTACTGATAAACGCAAAACAGCCTTGAGACGTAGATGGCTGGAAAACAAAACACTTCAAACTGTTGACCGATGGAAAGACTTTTTCGAGTACATCCGTAAGTCTGACTTCTTGATGGGCAGAACACCACAACCTTGGAATGGATTTTGTTTTGACTGGCTTGTCAACCAAACTAACTTCACAAAAATAATGGAAGGAAATTATCACAAATGAGATTTTCTATCGAAGCTGAGCACTGTGTGCTTGGGTCGCTTCTTGTTGACCCAGTCAAAATTGACGAAGTTCTGGAAATCGTTACGCCAGGGGATTTTTATAATCCACAAACCAGAGCCATTTTTAAGCATATCCAAAACCTTGGGCAACTTGGCAAAACTGTTGACGTAATTACATTGGCTGAGTCAATGGACGCAAGTGGGACACTTGAACCAGCTGGCGGACTTAGTTACCTGATTGACATTGTCAACAACACGCCATCAAGCGCCAACGTAAAAGCTTACGCGCACATAGTCGCAGATAGAGCAATGGAACGCAGAATCGTAGAGGTTGGTCAGCGAATAGCGGAAGTTGGGGATGATGAATCAATTGCTGTTGACGACAAACTGGAAATGCTTCATTCGGAAATCTCAGGACTTGAACGAAAAGACTCAGCCGAGATAGTTTCTTTTGACGCTTTGCTTAAAGCCAGAATTCAAGTGATTGACGGGAAGTTCAGAGGCACAGTTCAGCGTGGTGTCATGACAGGATTCGCCGCCCTTGATGAAAGATACCAAGGAATAGGCCAAAACGCGCTTTGGGTGCTTGCAGCAAGACCGGGGCAAGGTAAGACAGCCCTTGCAATGAATATCGCCAGAAACGTGGCCGGAAGCGGAAAAGACGTGATTGTGTTTTCTTTGGAAATGGGCAAAGAAGAATTAACAGACAGATTATTATCGGCTGAAAGCTCTATCGACTCAAGATTAATCCGAAGTGGTCAATTTAGTGAGGAGCACTGGAACCCGTTAAGTATTGGAACCCACAAACTGAAAGGTTTGAAAATTCACATTATCGACATTCCTGCGATTGATATTCACCGAGCAAAAGCTATCGCCAGAAAGTTTAAGCGTTATTCTGATGTTGGATTGATCGTTGTTGATTACCTTCAGCTGATGACTGACAGCAAAGCAAAGAATCGATTTGAGGAAGTTTCCAGTGTTTCCCGTGAGCTTAAGGTGATGGCCAAGCAAATGGGCTGCCCTGTTCTTGCATTGTCACAACTTAACCGAAAGGTCGAAGACAGGGGCGACAAGCGCCCACACATGGCAGACCTTCGCGAGTCAGGCCAGATTGAGCAAGACGCCGACATAATCACGTTTATTTATCGTGATGAGTATTACAACGAAAACACTCCAAACAAAGGTGTGGCTGAAATTATCACAGGTAAATTCAGGGAGGGTGAAGTGGGTACCGACCTGATGGCAACACAGATGCAGTTCTCAAGATTCCGAGATTTTGACGGGTCAAACTATCAATTTAATTGGGAAGATTCCAAAAAATCCAAGCGAGGTTTTGACGACTAATGAGCATGTTCCAAGAACCAGAGCCAGCGCCATTAACACAGGCAGAAATCGAAGATAAACAACGAGCGGAGAGATTGAGATATGAGTGATTATTGCACCTGCAAGATAAGCAAAACGCCATGCAATAGTGCTTTTATATTCAAGGATGGTAAATCTATTTGCGAGGTCAATATAGAGCTTGTCGGTCGCTTAAAGAATGGATTTGCTTTTCTATGCGCTGGTGCGGCTCTCCAGAAATTAAACAGAGACATAAAAGAGGCAAAAGCATCATGAACTTTGAATCAGGCGAAGCAGGAAAGAAACAAATCCAACGGGATAAGCTAAAGCAATTACTTAGTGGAGTTCCGAAATCAATCAACACATGGAGCTATCAGCGCGTAGTCGGTTACAAGGAATGCGTCAAAAAATCAGAATCAATGATCACTAACTCAAGAGCTACGCTCGAAAAGTTGTCTGATCAGGTTCGCCAGCTTTCGGAGTATTACAAATGAATCTATCAGCATTGACAGCAAAAGAAGTAATGAGGATTTGTCACCCTGAAACCGAATTGGAAAGGAGATTGTTTGATATTGTCAGCGAAGTTCAGTCTGAGCTTGATGATGCTATAGATGAGCGCGATCAGGCAGTCAATGAGCTTAATAATGATTCTATTTCAATGGATGATTATCGTGACTTAATCGATGAAATTCGAGGCGCTATCATGGCTATAGAGTCAGGAAAGGCTGATGAAGCAAGAGAGATTTTGGAGTCCGCAATATGAACCACCCACCAGAAATAATAGTCCTCGCATTTTTTGACAAGATAGGCGTAAAGCTACCTCTATGGCAAATACACTACATAGGCTACAAGTAAAGGTTTGTAAAACCAATTGAACAGACAATTTAACCGATAGATCATGGGCAGATAATTAGAGGATTGGATATGAGCCAGTTAGTTTTGACGCTAAAAAAGAAATGGTTTGATATGTATTTGGACGGGGTTAAAAAAGAAGAATACCGCGAGATGAAACCGTTTTGGCATAAGCGTCTACTTAACAAAAGTTACACATCTGTAAAGTTTATTAATGGTTACGGCAATCATAGGCCGTGGGTTGTATTTGAGTTTAGAGATTTGCTTTCAGGTCTTGGAATTATCGAATGGGGCGCACCTCCTGCTGAGCAGGTTTATATAATCCGGATTGGCAACATGATCGACAAAGGCAATATTTGAGAATTAAACAACGAGCGGAGAGATTAATGGACATTAACAGCATTATAGAGATGATAAACAATACCGTCAGGCCGTCTTCTAAAGTTCAGCATGTAGACTATGAGCTTGGCTACGGTGACGCTTGCGACGACATAATAGAGCAGCTGCGCAAGATGAGTGATGGGAGCACCATTGAAACTAAGTGGGTGAGCATTGATGAAGTCACCAAAATCTTAAGCTTGGCAAAAGAAAATAAATGGTTTTGGTTTAAAAATACCCGATGCAAGTATCTTAACCTTAGAGTTGATATGAGGGACGGCCACTGCATAATCAAAGATAGGGATGGCAATAAAATAACTATTGACCAGCTAAACTATCAGCACGGGTAAAGCTTTGTAAATCCCCTTTACCTACACAACTGTAAGGCTAGAATGAGTGAAATCAAACCAGAGTTAACGATATGACCAAACAAGAGCAGTTCCAAGCCTACTACATCGGCAAACACCTACATAAATCTTTGGAATCAGGCGAATACACCTACCGAGATTTACAAAAGTACCTTGCCGATGATTGGATGGGTCACAAATACAGCACAGCTGACATAGAGAACAGCTGGCAGCAATTTCAACGGGAGATCGAGCAATGAAAGTAGGTGATGAGGTTGAACGTATTTATGAAGCTGGATCTGGAGTTATTACAAAGGATGCAGGCGAATGCTTTTATGTTGACTGGGGAAATTTAACCAGTCTAATTCCAAAAGGCTGGCTCAAATTAAAAAACAGTAAAGAAGAGCCAAAAGGCCACCAAAACGCATCCATACTCATGGAGATAGCAAAAGAAGCGGCTATCAATCCTGAGTATTGGAAAGAGTATGAGGTTAAGTTTTACGATGAAGAAATGACAATAGAGTGGATTGTATGCAGAAATGAATCTGATCTTTTCTATGGGCTGCAAAACGATATAAATATACGCCGCAAGCCCCGCACAATACGCATAGGCAACTATGATGTGCCTGAGCCTATCTCTGCTTGGAGGCATAATAATATCCAGTCAGTTCTGCTTATCTCATATAATTCAGCTGGTGATGCTGATTTAATGCTAAAAGCACTTCAAAAACTGCTAGGAGCTAAACAATGAAAACATACGCACTAATATCAATCCTACTCTACATCATTGAGTTTTCACTATTCGCTGACAAGCTCGAAGAATGGCGAGTATTAAGAGAGTACGCAAAGATCAACTGTTGGTTATTGGGCGCTATCGTGTTTAATATTTTAGCGATACTGATGGGTTGTGAGATTTACAGATGGCATAGGCAAGAGGATTAATTGATGGGGCAAGAGGCCGCAACGGTGCTGCAGCGCCTTGTTAAGTGTTTTTTGTGGTGCACGGTTCGAGTCCGTGGAGCTGCTACGGTGGCTAGGTTCAATTCCTAGCAGGCGAGTGGGGTTGGGTAGCCCAGCCGAAAAGATTTTAGGGTTTAGCCGGAACCAGCTCGCACCACAAAAAACATTTAACGCCGAGCGCAGCGGTGCAGTGCGAAGCATCCGATGGCGTGACTTGTTATGCAAACAACTACGATAGGAAACTGAATTATGAAAGACGCATGGGATTATATATACGGTGAAAAATCACACATGAATACTGCTGGTAAAATTTTAATTGGAATTCCTATGTTTCCTTTTATTGCAATATTTGTGGCTA
>JACCDR010451189.1_pt1 | contig 41065 bp, 35 predicted proteins | sample 7446431 | NCBI WGS metagenome assembly JACCDR01 (sample SAMN15323443, study PRJNA562643) | freshwater metagenome | isolation source: river surface water | place: USA:Blue River Watershed | collected 2017-08-17
AATGGTGGGTCATTATGGATTCGAACCATCGACCAACGGATTAAAAGGCCGCTGCTCTACCAGCTGAGCTAATGACCCCTAGCGGGATAAAGTAAAGTGGTGGGTCATGATGGATTCGAACCATCGACCAACGGATTAAAAGTCCGCTGCTCTACCAGCTGAGCTAATGACCCAAATAGGGTTTGAATTGGTGGGTCATGATGGATTCGAACCATCGACCAACGGATTAAAAGTCCGCTGCTCTACCAGCTGAGCTAATGACCCAATTCAAAACTATCTGTGCGGAGGTGGTGGGTCATGATGGATTCGAACCATCGACCAACGGATTAAAAGTCCGCTGCTCTACCAGCTGAGCTAATGACCCCTGCCGCGGTGGCATATCTTACTTATTTACGCGCACAGTGCAACCAAAATCTGCAATAAAGCGCAAATACATGGCTCGTTTGCCTAAATAGCCAGCATAAAGCTTAGCTTTTAACCATAACAACACGCACTGAGCGGACTGTCGACGAGTTTTCACTTGGCAAAATGCCATATCGCCAAGCGTCGGTTTGTTGATGAGAATTCACCCAAGCTAAGTATTAACCTGGCCAAATAATCTTCAACTGTACATTGTAAAAATAAACATAGGTTCAAAACCCAAGCTTTTGCAAGATGGGCGAACTGATACGCGCTAAGTTTTGCAGCAGACGTTGCTAAATATGTTGCTTCGTACGTTACTGCGTAGTCAACTTACATGTTACCAAGGGTTTGCGCTGCGAACTGCGCCGTAAATAGCAGAACATACAGCACAGCGAATCGGCAACATGTCAATCAATGGACAGTGGCTCAACCAAGCCGCTCCACAACAAAGCGCATCGCTGAGGCATTGCAGATCTAAAGCATCAATACCTAGCTCATAGCTTTAAGAGCTGTCCGCTGTTTTTTAGGGCTGATGAAATTCAAGTTCAAAAAGACATAAGTTGGAATTTTTAGCGCTATCGCCTGTGTGCATGAACGCCTGAATTTAGCACGGCTCAGGATAGCGTAATATCACAGAACCAGCCAAATAATAGTGGCCACGGGCCCTATCGCAGTTTCGGCATTTGACGCTATAACAGGTCTTAGGGAAATTACACTATATTGCTGCCAACGGGGTTGATATCAGGGTTGACGGCCATGATCGGAAGATCCAAGGTGCTGCGCTAATATGGTCGCAGCGATGAGAAAGTCGCTGCGCTAATATAGTCGCTGCGCTAAGTCAGCCGCGGCGCTTTTATAATCGCTACACTTTTACGATCGCTATGCTTTTACAATCGCTACACTTTTACGATCGCTACGCTTAGTCAGTCGCTTCGTTAGACCCGTTTTTTAACAGCCCTTGATGACGGTTGTACCTAGCGATATGCGCATCCCCCGCTTGCCTGCCGTTAAATAAATAAAAACAGCGGCCAAGCCGCTGTTAATACACTATACGCCAGTGCAACATTTCTCAGAAAAATACGATTTATAGCATCTCAAGCCGCTGTTTGGCTTTGGCAGATTTGTCGTTTTTCGGGAACGATTTAATCAGTTGGTTGTAATAACGTTTGGCAGCCGCCGCATCATTTTGTTGCTCAGCAATTGTACCTAACCGGAACAAACTATCGGGCACCCGCTCAGAATTGGGATACTGTTTCACCATGCGCTCATAGTGAACTTTGGATTTATTGATATCATCCTTTTGGAAATACAACTGGCCTAACCAATAATGGGCATTGGCACGGCGCTCAGACTTTGGATGATTTTTAATGAAATTTTCAAATGCGACTATCGCAGCATCGTAGTTACGCTCTTTGGTAACAAAAGCAATCGCTTGTTTATAAGCTTCGGCATCGTTTTTAGGCGCAGCGTCAGCGGTTGCAGCAGGCGTTGTTGCCACCTGTTCGGCGGCAACAACTGCTGCAGGATTGCCGGCTGGAACCGCAGCAGCTGCTGCATCCTGCGCGGGCATGGCTCCGTTAGAAGCTTGGCCTGCACCACCGGCAGATTGACCACCTAGACGACGATCAATCTCCTGGTAGATATCGCGTTGTTGTTGCAATATCTCTTCTAATTTATGTGAGTGCAATTCGGTCGAGCCACGCAACTCGCTCACTTCATCCAATAAGGATTCAAGTTGCTGTTGCATACTAAGTTGAGCAGCTGCACGAGCTTCAACGACTCGCTCAAGCGCAGCCAAGCGTTCATTGACGGACGCAGGACGAGCTTGTTGAGTATTGAAACCTTGGTCACTGGTTCGGCTGAGATCTGCGACCGGAGCCGGAGATGCTACAACACTAAAACTAGCTAAAACAGCGACTGCAATTAGCGACTTTACGACTTCCATGCTATCTCACAAACAAATTAGTAAACTAAAACAGCGCGACGGTTTTTGCTGAAGGCTTCTTCAGTGTTACCAGCGTCAACTGGCTTCTCTTCACCGTAGCTAACTACTGACATTTGACCAGCAGCAACACCTAAGTTTTGCAGGTACTTAACAACTGACTGACCACGACGCTCACCTAACGCGATGTTGTACTCTGGAGTACCACGAGCGTCAGTGTGACCTTCAACAGTTACAGACACAGTAGTACGAGCACGCAGGAAAGCAGCGTGAGCGTCCAGAACTGAAGCGAATTCAGAACGGATAGTGTCTTTGTCGAAGTCGAAGTAAATGGTGTTTTGCTGACGCAGAGCTTCTAACTCAGCGCGCAGACGGTCTGCATCGCTTTGAGTCTCAACAGCTTGAACTGGAGTGTTAGTAGTAGCAGTAGTATCACCAGCAGCTTCTTCGTTGCTTGAGCTACATGCAGCTAAAGTCAGCACTGGCAATGCAACGACCAAACCTTTTAAAACTTTATTTAAGTTCATGTTTTTGTCCTTAGTAATATCAATTAACACACTTTTTGTATTTTATATAAACGGCGACCATGCTGGAGATTTCACTCGACCGTTAGCCGCCGGTAACCTTGCTTTAAAGCGCCCGTCCATGGAAACCAGTGCCAGCACTTGTGTACTACCGTGCAAAGTACTATAGATAATCATTGAGCCGTTGGGCGCAATGCTGGGTGACTCGTCCAAATAAGTGCGAGTCAGCACTTGCATATAACGGGTAGTCTTGTCCATACGCGCGATATTATACTGACCGTCGGTACGGTTTACCATAACTATCGACTCACCATTTGGAGTATGTTTACCCGCTAAATTCATTTCACCTTCAAATGTTACGCGAGTTGTTGCTAAAGAATTAACATCTACGCTATACAATTGAGGGTTTCCACCACGTTCAGAGGTGAAAATAATACTATTACCATCCGGCGCCCAGTTTGGTTCAGTATCAATTGCACGATGACTGGTCACTTTACGCATGGCTTTGGATGCAATATCCATCACATATATTTCAGTATTGCCATCCTTTGACAGTGTCATCGCCATACGACGGCCATCAGGAGACCAAACTGGAGCACTATTTATACCTTTAAATGATGTCAAAATACTACGGCGTGCCGTGTATACATCTTGGATATAAATTTGTTGCTGTTTACGTTCATAACTTACATACGCCAATTTAGTGCCATCTGGCGACCAAGTCGGTGACATTAATGGCTCTTTCGAACGTAATAATACTTGCTCATTTTCGCCATCATAATCGGCTACAACCAATTGATAACGATATTCTTGCCGATCACGTACTAAAACATAAGCGATTTTAGTCGAGAATGCACCGCGTTCACCAGTCAGTTTTTCATAGATAACATCACTCACCCGGTGCGCATACTGCCGCATTTGTTTACCAGAAATGGTGAGCTCACTGGCATGCAGAATATGCTGCTGGCCAGCAACCAGACGACCTGATGCATTCATCATCGGCTGACCGACACCACCGTTGGCTTTAACAACATCCACCAGCTCATAACTGACACTGTAACGATCGATACCAACTTCTTTTACACTGCCCATCACAACCGCTTCAATACCGGTTTTCTGCCAAGCCGCCGCATTGAATTGCGCACTATTTTGCGGTTGCTGTGGCATACGGCTGACATTCACCGGATTAAACTTACCACTGCGCATTAAGTCTGCAGCAACAATTTGGCTAATATCTTGGCTTGGTTTGGCTGCCCCAGTAAAGGTAAATGGGACAATGGCGATAGGCCGTGCCGAATCAACGCCATCAGTGATGACGATTTCTAATGAAGCCTGCGCTTGGCTCGCCAACAGCGCAAGGCTCATTAGTAAGGTCTTTCCAAAATACTTCAGCATAATGGTCTTTGGTCTCAGTTAGTTTTTGATAAACGGTAAAGTTAAATCACGGAACTCTGCATTTAATGACGGATCATCCGGCATTGGGAAGCGCCCTACGCGATTAATCGCTTTTAAAGCGGCATCACAAACCTGCTCGTTACCATCAATGATATCTGCGGAGGTAACAAAACCATTGGATGCCAATTTTAACCGGATCCGACATTCCTTACCGCGCATAGTATCATCGGTAAACCAACTCTGCCGCACTCTCTCAACAATCATGGCAACATATCGTTGCTTTTCGGTCAATAATTGACCTTGTTGTTCAGCGCGCGTGGCTTCGTCAGCCTCTTCCGCCAATTCGTCTTGCATCAACTGCTCTTCAAGCTCGCGCTCCATTTGCTGTTGACGCTTTTTCTCCTCAGCTTTTTTCTTTTTCAGCTCTTCCGCTTTTTTCTTCGCTAATTCGTCTTTTTTCTTCTGTTCAGCTTTGGCTTTTTCCGCCTGCTTTTTCTTTTCTTGTTCTTTCTTTAATTTGTCCTGTTGTTCTTTTTCTTTTTTCTTCTTCAGCGCGAGCTCTTCGTCTTTCTTTTTCTTTTCATCCGCTGCTTTTTTCGCCGCTATCTTGGCTTCTTTTTCAGCCTGTTGTTTCTTCAGCTGCGCTTGTTTTTCTTGTTCCTGCTTCTTCAAGACCGCAGGATCTGGTTTTGGTTCCGGTTTAGGTTCTTCTTTTTTCGGTTCTTCTTTGGGTTCAGGCTTTGGCTCTGGCTTCTTCGGCTCAGGTTTAGGCTCTGGTTTTTTCTTGGTGGGCTTCTCAGATACTTTCATATCTGGATCTTCAACCAAGCTGGCCGTCAAAGGTGCATTGCTCGCCGAATACAAAGGTACAACAATCACCTCGTTTTTGTTAAACCAATCCATTTTAACAACAAACAAAACGACAATAAGCAGGTGCAAAGCCGCCGAAATCCAGAGCGCCTTTTTTAACCCTGGTTCCATGTTATTTCGACTCCACGTCGTCCGTCATTAAACCAACCGCCGGCGCACCCGCATCTTTCATCAGATTCAGTAGACGGATCACAGCATCATAACTCACCCTAGCATCACCTTTGATAATGACTTGAGTGCCGGGTTCAATTTGTAATGTGCTAGCAACTTCGGCTTGCAATTGGTCTGCATTAAACGGCCCTTTGTTGTTACCGTCTTTTTCAAAATAATACAAACCCGCCTCGTCGACCGTCGCTACGATCGGCGTTTTGCCATCTTTCATTTGCTCGATGGGCTCGGCCTTTGATTTGGGCAGTTCCACTTTCACGCCTTGTGTAATGATTGGCGTCGTCACCATGAAGATAATCAGCAATACCAGCATAACGTCGATATAAGGGACGACGTTTATCTCGGCGACCATTCGACGTTTTTTGCGAGCCACCATTAGTTCAGATCTCCACTCGATACCGCTTGGCGATGCAGAATATTGGCAAATTCTTCAACAAAGTTGGCGTAAGCATTTTCCAGCAGCTCAACCCGATGTGAGAAGCGGTTGAAGGCTATTACCGCAGGGATCGCGGCAAATAGACCAATTGCGGTTGCGATCAACGCTTCGGCGATACCAGGGGCAACCATGGCTAAGGTTGCTTGTTGCACCGCACCTAACGCGATAAAGGAGTTCATGATCCCCCATACAGTACCAAACAAGCCGATATATGGCGTGATCGAACCTACAGTCGCCAAGAATGCTAAGTGCGTTTCAAGCCGCTCAACTTCTCGCGACAAACCTACACGCATGGCGCGCTGCGTTCCTTCCATAACCGCGGCAGGACTGCGGGCTGAGGTTTTATGTAACCGTGCAAATTCTTTAAAACCGGCCTTGAACAGTGACTCCATGCCACTGACATTGGCGCGGGCACTGACCTCGTTGTACAGCTTTGATAAATCGATACCTGACCAGAAACGATCTTCAAATTTGCGGCTTTCTTCTAAAGCTTCATTTAGCGCTTTATTGCGCTGAATGATCATGGCCCACGAGGTGATGGATGCCGACACCAAAATCAGCATGACCAACTGCACCACAAAACTCGCGTCTAAAATAAGATGAACAACCGAAAGTTGACCTGCCACCTGAAGTACCTCTGCTGAATTCAGATCCATCAAAAAATTGGCGCTATGATAGGTGAGCCCCTGCGCTAACTCAACAGCCACTCATGGCAATCATCAAAAAAAAGTAGCAATTTGCCGCTTAACAGGCGCTGAATGCGAAATTACGGGCATTGTCGGAGGCTGATTCGTTGAAAAGCCTGCTTTATACGCTGAATGTATCTTTTACTTTATAAAACGACCAATTTGTCGACAATCTTAAAAAAAGACCAACAAAAAGTAATAGATTTAAAAGAGACCCTGTTTATAGAATGCTCACAGACATCATATATGCCAATGACTTCCAAGCCATCGCGCGTTTAATTCACCTTTTATGCATTTTTATTCGAATTAGTTTTTTCTATTCGAAAATCTAATTTTTCTAGTTTGAAGTAATTATTCTAAATCCCTAGAATAGCTCCTGTGTTCTGAACTAGCGCAAAGGGTAAGCCCGCTGGCTTACTTTAGGAAAGATCACAGGCTTGTTTGTTATGTGTTTTCATATGATGAACAAACCAACATGTTCCCTGGATTTTTTGAAGTACTTCCTTCAACTTGTTGCATTGCCCGCAGATTTCTGCGGGCTTTTTTTTATCTAAAATCCATGAATGCGGCAAACCCAAGGTTTTATTGGGTGTTAGCTTTGCCAGATATAGGCAAGGCATTAGCGGTCAGAAGTGAGTTTTGCTAGGACTGTGTTTAGATGCCGAAAGTTCAGTATACCTTCTTTAACATATGCTTAGAGTTGCGATGGAACTAACTTGCGCTTGTTCCCAGTGTTGATAGTACGAGCTTGCAAACGATGCCAGTACAACGACAGTTATGTTGGCAACGACAGTCCTGATGGCAACGATAGTTCTTATGAAGGATTCGACGTGGCGTTACTGGCGCAGAGTTGATTTAACTAGCGCAGAGTTGATTTAACTAGCGCAGAGTTGTCTTAACTAGTGCAGAGTTTTTTTCACGGGCGCAGGGTTGCTTAACGTGCTCAGCGCTGCGTTCAATGGCCAGTTACCAAATTGCCAGTTAACACATTGCCAGTTAACAAATTGCCAGTTACCACACAGCGCCATCATGAGCAACTCCGCAATTCCCCTACTCTGGAGCCTTATAGTCAAAGCCAAAATGCCGGTACGCATTGGCAGAGGCGACCCGGCCACGCGGCGTGCGCTGGATAAATCCTTGCTGGATCAGAAATGGCTCTATCACATCTTCGATAGTTTCTTTTTCTTCACCAATTGCCGCGGCCAAGTTATCAAGACCTACCGGTCCACCCATAAATTTTTCAATGATCGCCAGCAGCAATTTACGATCCATGTAATCAAAGCCTTCGGCATCCACATCTACCATTTGCAGCGCAGCAGCAGCAATCTCTACCGGCACCTGACCGGCAGATTTCACTTGTGCATAATCGCGGACACGGCGCAATAATCGGTTGGCGATCCGTGGAGTGCCACGACTACGTTTTGCGATCTCGGTGGCAGAGGCAAGCGAAAGATCCAAATTTAGAAAATGGGCAGATCGTAGAATAATCTGCGCTAGTTCATCAACTTTATAAAATTCAAGCCGCTGTACAATGCCAAAACGATCGCGCAGCGGTGAAGTCAAAGAACCGGCACGCGTGGTGGCGCCAATCAGGGTAAATGGCGGCAAATCTAATTTGATCGACCGTGCCGCAGGGCCTTCGCCGATCATAATATCCAGCTGATAATCTTCCATTGCTGGATACAAAATTTCTTCCACCACCGGGCTTAAACGATGGATTTCATCGATAAACAACACATCATTGGGTTCTAAGTTGGTCAGCAGTGCCGCTAAATCTCCGGCTTTTTCCAGAATAGGCCCCGAGGTTTGTTTGATATTGACGCCCATTTCATTGGCAACAATCATCGCCAAGGTGGTTTTACCAAGGCCTGGCGGCCCGAAAATCAGCAGGTGATCCAGTGGCTCTCCCCGTCCGCGCGCAGCTTCAATAAAAATACCCAGTTGTTCACGGACGTGAGACTGACCGGTGTAATCAGCCAAGCGTTTGGGACGGATCGCCCGATCCAGCACCTCATCTTCTTTGCTGGCTTTGGGTTCTATTAAACGATCCGCTTCAATCATGCCTACCTCGAAGTGTTCTTTACCGTCGTGGTGCCATGTCGTTTTCAGAAAAAAGCGCATGGCGACCGCTAAATATTGGTTTATCCCTGCTTTTAACGCTATTAAATCATCGATTTGAGCGACGCTTTGATTAAATCTTCACTGCTCATACCCGATTTATTGCATTTTTTCACAGCTGTGGCCGCTTGTGATTGGCTGTATCCCAAGCTCATTAAGGCACTGATGGCGTCTTGCTCGGGGTTATCAACCAGCGCAAAATTAGCCACTTCATCATCTTGCAGCACGACCAAATCGGTCAAAGGTGTCGACACGGTGAGGCCCCAGTCTTTGAGTTTGTCACGCATCTCCACCAGCAAGCGTTCGGCAGTTTTTTTACCTACACCGGGTAATTTAACCAAGGTGGAAATATCGTTTTGTTGTACCGCACGAACAAATTGACTGGCCGATAAGCCGGATAAAATCGTCAATGCCATTTTCGGGCCAATGCCATTGGCCTTAATGAGTTGCCGAAATAAACTGCGCTCCGCAGTCGAGGCGAAACCATACAGCAATTGTGCATCTTCGCGAACGACAAAATGGGTATAAATAATGGCTTCTTGCCCAACCGCCGGTAAACCATAAAAGCTGGTTAACGGCATTTGCACTTCGTAGCCCACGCCACTGACCTCCAGCAATAAATCTGGCGCTTGTTTTTCGATAATCAGACCCCGAAGACGGCCAATCATATTGCTACTTCCTTACGATACAGGGTTATTCATTCCGGCAGATATACGGCATGACAACAGGTGTTGTGACCGCAGGTATCTTCACTAATCGCCATACCTGCATGACACAGCAACCCGTTAAGAACGCAGCCGGCCACGCACGGTTTTACGCGCTTGTCCTGCCATGCTTAACAAACTTTGCTGGGTATGACCATGGCAGAGTGCCACCGCTAAAGCATCTGCCGCATCCGCTTGTGGGCTAGCAGGTAATTTTAATAAGGTTTTTACCATATGCTGCACCTGCGTTTTATCGGCGGCACCAGTACCCACCACCGACTGTTTAACTTGCCGCGCCGAGTACTCAAATACCTCAAGCCCAGCAAAACGCGCGGCCACAATGGCAGCACCACGGGCTTGCCCTAGTTTTAGCGCCGAATCTGGATTGCGCGCCATAAACACCTGTTCGATAGCAAATACGGTCGGCTGCGTTTGCGAGATGATCTCGCGTACACCATTAAAAATTTGCTCCAATCGCAGCGGCATATCATCCAAGGTCATTCGAATACAACCACTGGCGACATATTCAAACTTACTGCCCAGTTGCCGTACCACGCCGTATCCGGTTAAACGGCTGCCCGGATCGATGCCCAGAATAATACTCACTAGGCATCAACCAGCGCTAATACGTCTTCTGCGATATCAGCATTGTGATAGACGTTTTGCACATCATCAAAATCTTCTAACATATCAATAAGTTTGAAAAATTTGACCACATGTTCGGCATCAATCACGGCACGCGTGGACGGGATCAAGCTCACCTCGGCATGTTCAGGGTGGATCCCTGCCGCTTCAAAGGCTTCTTTAACATCAACAAAGGCGTCTGGACCACAAGTGACAGTGACGGCGCCATCGTCGTCGGTTTGAATATCTTCGGCACCCGCACTGAGTGCAATATCCATCAGCTGATCTTCACTGATATCGGCGCCAAAACTAAATACCCCTTGCTTTTTAAACAAATAACTCACAGAGCCCGAGGTTCCGAGATTCCCAGCATATTTGGTAAAAGCGCTGCGAACGTCTTGCACTGTGCGTTTGTGATTATCGGTCAGGGTTTCGACAATAATGGCCACACCATTTGGACCATAGCCTTCGTAAACCAGTTCTTCATAGTTGGCGCCATCACTATCGCCCGAACCGCGTTTAATAGCTCGGTCAATCACATCGCGTGTCATGTTATTGAGTAAGGCTTTGGCGATGGCAGTTCGTAGCCGTGGGTTGGCATCGGGATCGGCACTTAATTTTGCGGCAACAGTTAATTCACGGATTAATTTGGTAAAAATTTTCACACGCTTGGCATCTTGCCGTGCCTTGCGGTGTTTCATGTTGGCCCATTTACTGTGCCCCGCCATGGAAGTCTCCTTGAAAACTAGCAATACATCGAACGAAGAATAACGCCATCGCCGTGGATACGCGACAGCGCTGAACCAGTTTCATCATTTGGTGACGTCATCTGCTGCTGTAAAGCGCCAGTCACATCGATACAGACACGTCATTATCGGCATTAAAGCAGATACGCTGGAGTAGATGCCCTCACCATGCACTCCGCCCAGCGGACCTAACACAGCTTGCGGTGGCTTGAAGTGTCGTGGCACATACATCTATTTAGTGATAGCCAAAGGTGTTTGCAACCAAGCCGCATGCGCAGTTAGATACACCAGCGCATAACCAGCCTAAACCGCATGTATCCAACGAAGAGGAATAATCAGGCCAGCATCGCCGATGAAGCACTTGGTAATGACAACTGCCTGACAACTCTTAGACAACTGTTAGACAACTGTTAGACAACTGCCTGACAACTCTTAGACAACTGTTAGACAACTGTTAGACAACTGCGTATGGTGACAGCGGCGGTATGGCCACTGTCACCACAATTGTGCCGATAAAACTGCGTGATTATTGTGGTTTAGCCACCACCTGCACACCCAATTCGGCCAATTGTTGCGGGTTGGCAAAACCTGGCGCATCCGTTAACGGGCAAGCCGCAGTGGCCGTTTTCGGGAATGCCATCACATCACGAATCGAGCTGGCACCTGTCATCAACATAATCAAACGGTCTAAACCAAAGGCTAAGCCGGCATGTGGCGGCGCACCGTAACGGAGTGCTTCAAGTAAGAAGCCAAATTTTTCTGCCGCTTCTTCATCGCTGATACCGAGCAGTTGGAACACCTTGGCTTGCACATCTGCGGTGTGGATCCGCACCGAGCCACCACCTAATTCAGTCCCGTTTAACACCATATCATAGGCATTGGATAACAAGTCACCCAGCGCTAAATCGGCCGTCGCGGTGTCTAAAAATGCCTGCGGATCTAAAGGTGACGTAAAGGGGTGATGCACGGCAGAGTAGCTGCCATCGTCGTTTTCTTCAAACATCGGGAAATCCACCACCCACAGTGGCCGCCAGCCAGGTACGGTAATCCCCAGCTCTTCACCTAGTTTCAGACGCAGCGCGCCCATGGCTTCACAGACCACTTTGGCACGATCGGCACCAAAGAAAATCAAGTCGCCGTTTTGTGCAGCGGTACGCGCTAAAATTTCTGCTACGATGTCCGCGGTTAAGAACTTCGCCACCGGCGATTGCACGCCATCGATACCGGCGGCAATGTCGTTGACTTTTAACCACGCCAACCCTTTAGCACCGTAGATCCCAACAAACGCGGTGTAACCATCGATATCTTTACGCGAAACTTTTTCCGCCGCACCTGGCACTTTTAAGGCCACCACACGACCTTTTGCATCATTGGCAGGCGCAGAGAACACTTTAAAATCAACGTCTTTAACCAAATCAGCAATGTCGACAAACTGCATAGGATTACGTAAATCAGGCTTGTCTGAGCCATATAAACGCATCGCTTCGTTATAGGTCATTTGCGGGAATTCGCCTAAATCAACTTGCAACATTTGCAAGAACAGCTCGCGTACCATTTTTTCGGTCACAGCACGCACTTCAGGCGCCGTCATAAAACTGGTTTCGATATCGATTTGGGTAAATTCAGGCTGACGATCCGCGCGTAAATCTTCGTCACGGAAACATTTCACGATTTGATAGTAACGATCCATCCCCGCCATCATCAACAACTGCTTGAACAGCTGTGGAGATTGCGGCAGCGCAAAAAATTGGCCTTTATGCGTCCGGCTTGGCACCAAATAGTCACGCGCGCCTTCTGGCGTGGCTTTGGTTAAAATTGGCGTCTCGATATCCATAAAGCCATGGCTATCCATGAAATTACGCACAAAGCTGGTCACTTTGGCACGGAATTTCAACCGATCGCTCATCAGTGGGCGACGTAAATCCAAATAACGGTATTTCAGCCGTTGTTCTTCACTGTTGTTTTGGTTGAAATCCAGCGGTAATGCTGGAGATTTGTTCAAAATGGTCAGCTTGCTGGCGTAGACTTCCACCGCACCAGTGGCCATGTCGGCATTCACTTGTGAATCAGGCCGAGCCCGCACCGCGCCCTCAATGGCCACGCAATACTCGTGTCGTAAGTTGGAAGCTTGTTCAAACAGCTCGGTTAAATCAGGGTCAAAGAACACTTGCACCAAACCTTCACGGTCGCGCAAATCAACGAAAATTAAACCACCCAGATCACGCCGACGGTTGATCCACCCACAAAGAGAAACTTGTTGCCCAACATGTTGTGCGGTTAACTGACCGCAATAATGGCTACGCATGCGCTGATCCTTTTGTTGTTGTACTGCGTCTGAGCTGCATTTTTGTGGCATCCCACGGCAAAATCAAGTGAAGGTACTGAATGAACGCTTCCGCGTGTCAGTCATGATGTCGCTTCATTGCTGTGAAATACCGTGCAGCTGGCAGAAAATAGGCGGCAATTATAGCGCAACAAAGCCCAAAGTCACGCGTCAAACTGCACGCAGGCTACAGGTTATTCATGTGCTGGGGCCATAGCGCCGTCGCGGCTGGCACTCGCGCTGTGATATGCTAACGCAATATCAGCAAAGGTCGACAACGATGGCGTTTTACCTCGGCTGCCCGATGTGGAGCCATGATCCGTGGCGGGGAACACTGTTACCGCTGCACAGCAAAAAGAATCAAGCCCTGCACTATTACAGCCAGCTGTTTAATAGTGTCGAAGGCAACACCACCTTTTATGCAGACCAAAACACCGCCACCTTAACGCGCTGGGCCACACAAAGCGCTGCCGATTTTCGCTTTTATTTAAAAGTACCGCGCTATGTGACGCATCCGATACAGCCCGATAGCGCGCATCGTTTAGCGCTTTGGTTACAATCCCTGGCACCTTTGGCCGATAAAATCTTGTTTATCCAGCTTCAACTGAGCAGCCAAACTGGGCCAAGTGCGTTAGCACAAATTGCCGAGTTAATCGCTATTATCGTGCCGCATTTTCGCTGCGCGGTGGAAGTTCGGCATGTGGCATTTTTTGATAAAGGTCCACACGAACGTGCATTGCATGAATGTTTACGATTTTATCACGCCGAGCGCGTTTGTTTTGATAGCCGAGCCCTGTTTGCCTATGACACCGCCAAGCAGCACGATCCGGTCATTATCACCGCCCAGCAAAAAAAACCGCGCTTACCAGTGCATGCCGTGCTGTTACAAGATTTGGCAATTGTCCGTTTTATTGGCCAATTGGATATGGACATTAACCGGCAGTTTTACCAGCCGTGGTTGCATAAATGTCTGCAGTGGTTTCATCAAGGCCGCAGCGTCGCATTTTATATGCACACGCCAGATAACCACAGATCGCCACAGCTGGCATGGCATTTTGCCGCCGATATCGCTGCACTCGGTGGCCCGACGCACCCGATATTAACGCGTTGGCCGCACGTTGAATTTGCGGCACCGCACCAGATGGTAGCGCAGGATGAAACAGATACAGGTGATACACATCGAACGCTCAGCCCGCAACATCACCACCATGCGTCACCAACGCATCTCGGCATCAGCCCACGCCAAGATGCCGTGACGAACGCACTAGATGACACTGCAAATAGCCAGCTCAGCCTGCTTTGAGATACACTAGGCAGCTAACGTTAGAAAAATCCGAAACAGATCCGAGTTATGCAAAAAGATCACATTTACGCCGAACCGCTGGGCCAGATCGCTGACTTTCGCTTTGATGCCACCGTCGCTGAAGTATTTCCAGACATGATCCAGCGCTCTGTGCCAGGGTATCAAACCATTATTCAAACCATCGGCAAGCTCACTGCGCGTTATCAACAACCGCAAAGTCACTACTATGATTTGGGCAGCTCTTTAGGTGCCGCGAGCCTAGCCATGCGCCGTGCGCTGCAAGATCCAAGTAGTAAAGTGATCGCGATCGATAACAGTGCGGCTATGGTCGAGCGCTGTACCCTGCATTTACAAGCATTTCGCTCGGATATCCCTCTGCAGGTGCTGTTAGCCGATATCCGCGATGTACCCATAGAAAATGCAGCGGTGGTGGTGAGTAATTTTACCCTACAATTTTTGCCCAAAGCCGATCGAACAGCGCTGGTGCAGCGCATTTATCAAGGCCTAAAACCTGGCGGTATCTTTATTTTGTCGGAAAAAATTCTGGCCGAAGATCCACTCAGCAACGAGCTGCTAATAGATTTACACCATGATTTTAAGCGTGCCAATGGTTACAGTGAACTTGAAATCAGCCAAAAGCGCACCGCGCTTGAAAATGTCATGCGTCCAGACACCGTCTCCGAACATCAACAGCGGTTCCAAGCCGCCGGATTTAGCCACAGTAGCCTGTGGTTTCAGTGTTTTAATTTCTGTTCGATGGTGGCGTTTAAAAGCCCTACAGCGAGTATCTAATGCCCAATTTTAATGCCTTTTATCAAATCATCGCCGCGAATCGCTTGGCGCCATGGCTCGAAACCTTACCCGCGCAATTGGCGGCATGGTCCAAAGAGGCGCTGCATGGTGATTTTAAACAATGGCAATCGGTGCTGAAACACCTCCCCGAAGCCTGCCCCAGTGTGATTGATGTGACGGATGCCGTCCGTATTGGCGAAGACACGGATCTGACGCCTGGTGCACAGCAGCGCTTGATCGCACTGTTAAAACAGCTAATGCCATGGCGAAAAGGCCCATTTTCGCTCTTTGGTATCGATATCGATACCGAATGGCGTTCCGACTGGAAATGGCAGCGGGTGTTGCCTCATATTGCGCCGCTGCAGCACCGTTATGTGCTCGATGTGGGCTGTGGCAGTGGTTATCATCTGTGGCGCATGCGCGGTGCTGGCGCCAATTTTGTCGTTGGGATAGACCCGAGCCAACTCTTTTACAGCCAATTTGAAGTGTTTAAGCACTACCATCCCGATCCAGCCGTTCATCTACTACCGATTGGCATTGATGATATGCCAGCGCTGAAACAGTTTGATACCGTGTTCTCGATGGGCGTGCTGTATCATCGCCGCGCGCCGTTTGAGTTTTTACAGCAACTCAAAAATCAGTTGCGGCCTGGCGGGGAGCTGGTGCTGGAAACCTTAGTGGTACCGGGCGACGAGCATACCGTGCTGGTACCCAAAGATCGCTATGCCAAAATGCGCAACGTCTGGTTTATCCCAAGCCCAGCTGCCATGCAGCTTTGGCTAGAGCGTACCGGCTTTAGCAATGTGCGTTTGGTTGACTTGTGCGCTACCTCATTGGAAGAACAGCGAAAAACCAGTTGGATGGAAAATGAAAGTCTGATTGATTTTTTGCATCCGACTGATCATAGTAAAACCATTGAAGGCTACCCGGCACCGCTTCGCGCTGTGTTTATTGCCAATGCTTAATGCCAGCCATGTCAAGTTGGGGGCATAAAGCACAGATAAACCGTACGCCATCACTTGTGTTTCATGTTCAACCCGCTGCGCGAGGAGAGTTATGCCTTACCGTCCCAAATCAACCTTGGAACAATGGCGAATTTTACAAGCCGTCGTCGATGCCGGCGGCTATGCGCAAGCGGCTGAACGGCTCAATAAAAGCCAATCTTCGTTAAATCACGCTGTCGCCAAGTTACAAAGCCAATTGGGCATTGAATTACTACAAGTGATCGGACGAAAAGCATTCTTAACCCCTGCCGGTGAAGTGATGCTACGCCGCTCTCGGTTATTAACACAAGAAATCGAAGATTTAGAGTTGCTGGCTGCCAATATGGATATGGGCTGGGAGCCTGAGATCCGCATTGCCGTTGAGATGATTTACCCCAAACAGCGCTTATACCAAGCGCTAGCGGCATTTTTACCGCAAAGTCGTGGCAGCCGCATTCAGATCCTCGATACCGTGATCACCGGCACCAGCGAGGCCATCAGTGAACACAAAGCCGATTTGGTGATCGCCGCGACCAATTCAATCCCGCGCGGTTATCTCAGCGAACCGTTCGGGCACGTCACCATGATCCCAGTGTGCCATGCCAATCATCCTTTGGCCCACGTCAGTACGGTGAGTGCGCAAGAGCTCAGCCAGCATTTACAGTTAGTGATCCGTGATACAGGCAGTAAACCACAGGAAAACCTAGGCTGGCTCAAAGCTGAACAGCGCTGGACATTAAGCCAGTTCCATGATGCTATAGATATCTTGTTGTCAGGTATTGGATTTTGCTGGTTACCCGATCATATGGTGCAGAGCTATATAGCACAGCAGCAACTGATCCAAATCCCACTTCAACAAAGCTCGGCGCGTGTTATTCAACTCGGATTGCTCGCACCAAAGGAAGACAAACTTGGCCCTGGTGGCCGACAACTACGCCAGCTGTTATTGGCGACATGAACGCACGCAGGAGCCCGCAATGACCTCGATCCCTCAGGCTGAATTAACCGTTCTGATGGCAGATAGTGCCAAAGACGCTATTACCTATGCTGCCGAAGAACATCATGTACTGCTTGATCTGAGCGCACAAAGTTTAGACAACGTTGAACAGCTACTGACCAAACTGGCCATCCAACATCAAGAACGCCGGTTTAGCGATGCGGTTTTATTTACCCTCGCCAATATTTTTGGTGCTTATTTAGGTCAGGTGTTTGTTGGTGTTGTCGGTGGGCACTGGCAACAACAGCAAACCGATGATGATTCGCCTTATGTCACACTAAGCTACAACGGCCGCGATTTTCCGCTGGCCAGCCTTTGTTACCATAAACTTGCCAAAGATCGCAGTATCAATGTGCGGGATTATCTCGCCAAAGCCATGTCCAACGCCATGCAGTAACGGCCTTGCCGCATCTTTGGGCAGAAGTTTACTAGACGTCTAGCCTTAAACCTTTTGTCTTGCTCGCGAACAGGGTAAAATAGCGCCGACATTTTATCCTGTTAACTTCAAACCATCGGGGACGACCGTGAGCGAGCAAAAAACTTCCTTAAGTTACAAAGACGCAGGTGTGGATATTGATGCGGGTGAAGCCCTGGTCGATCGGATCAAAGGGGCGGTAAAACGCACAACCCGAAAAGAAGTCATGGGTGGTTTAGGTGGTTTTGGCGCTATGTGCCAAATCCCAGCGGGCTATAAAGAGCCCGTGTTAGTGTCAGGCACCGATGGTGTCGGTACCAAACTGCGCTTAGCCATGGATTTAAAACGCCACGATACTGTCGGTATCGATTTGGTCGCCATGTGTGTGAATGACATTGTGGTACAAGGTGCTGAACCGCTGTTTTTCTTAGACTACTATGCCACCGGTAAACTGGATGTAAATACCGCCGCCACTGTGGTCGAAGGTATTGCCGAAGGCTGCTTGCAAGCTGGATGTTCACTGGTCGGCGGCGAAACAGCCGAAATGCCTGGCATGTACCATGGTGACGACTATGACATCGCCGGTTTCTCGGTTGGTGTGGTTGAAAAAGCCGATATCATCGATGGTAGCAAGGTTGCCGCTGGCGACCAATTAATTGCGTTAGCATCCTCAGGCCCACACTCCAACGGTTTTTCACTGATCCGTAAAATTTTAGAAGTCTCAGGCCAGTCTCCGGATAGCCTCTTGGACGGAAAGTCGTTAGCCGACCACTTGTTAGCACCAACACGGATTTACGTCAAAAATCTGTTGGCGCTGATCAAAACCAAACCTGTACATGCCCTCTGCCACATCACCGGCGGTGGTTTTTGGGAAAATATCCCGCGCGTTTTGCCCGCCAACACCAAAGCGGTGATCAACGAGCAAAGTTGGCAATGGCCTGCGATTTTTAATTGGTTGCAACAACAAGGTAACGTGACTCGCTATGAAATGTATCGCACCTTTAACTGCGGTGTCGGTATGATCGTAGTGGTACCTGCCGCGGCCCTTGCTGAGACCTTGGCGGCCTTAAACGCTGCCGGCGAGACCGCATGGCATTTGGGTGAGATCCAAGCGGCGGCCGCGGATGAAGCGCAGGTTGTAATTCAATAAGGTAGCCCTACTATCATGCACAACAATACTCGTATTGTGGTGCTTATCTCCGGCAGCGGTTCAAATCTGCAAGCGCTGCTCGACGCCTGTGCGGCTGGGTTTATTCCCGGCCGCATCAGTGCGGTGATAAGCAACAAGGCCGATGCCTATGGTTTAGTGCGTGCTCAACAGGCAGGTGTAGATAGCCATGTGTTATCGCATCAGGCGTTTCCATCACGTCAAGCCTATGACGATGCACTGATGGCACTCATTGACAGCTGTGGCGCTGATCTGGTGGTGTTAGCTGGCTTCATGCGCATCTTAACGCCAGCGCTGGTTGAACATTATCAAGGCCGCCTACTGAATATTCATCCCTCCCTCCTGCCGAAATACCAAGGCCTGCACACGCATCAACGCGCCATAGACGCCAAAGATACCGAGCACGGCTGTTCGGTGCATTTTGTCACCGCTGAACTCGATGGCGGCCCGGTCATTTTACAAGCTAAAGTGCCGATATTCAGCGATGATACTGTGGACGATGTCGCGGCGCGGGTACATGAACAAGAGCACCGTATTTATCCATTGGTGGTGCGGTGGTTTTGCCAAGGGCGTTTACAACAGCTGCAAGATAAGGCATTGTTAGATGGCAACTTTTTATCCGTACACGGTTATGCCGATGACGATGGATTTGACGTTGACGCTGAAGACAGCGCTGTGCAGAGTGTGAGCTAGGCTACAACATTCCAAATTGTGCTTACAACACTTCATGACAAAATGGCGCCATCGGGCGTCATTTTTTATTGTTGTTGCTGAGTTTGTTATTTTCTCTGTGATGTAACCAACTTTATAAATAACTAACTCAACAACGAAACAAACAACTATGCCAAACCATAACCACGGGCTATTGTTTAACATGCGATCCGCCATAACAAAGACGCTAACCACCATGCCATTATTATCATTTTGTACGTTGAATTCTTATCACGCATCGACACATCACAGGACGCAGCGAACAGCTTATTGGCAGACGCTTCGCGCAAGGTTGATCACACTAACGGCGAGCCTGTGCTTGGCCGGTGCTGTTACAAGCGCCACGGCGCAGACCACTACGGCACAGACCACTACGGCGCAGACCTCCACGCTACAGACCACATCGGAAAGCGCGCAGACCAACATGCCACCAACTGCGTCAAGCACGGCACAGATCGCTCCATCTGCGTCTGCGCAACTATCTAGCCTACAACCATTTACCGCCGATTACGTGGTATTGCGGGAAGGCAAAGCTCATGGCACGGCACAGCGGTTTTTGCAGGCGACGGCCCAAGGCTATGAACTTGGCTATCGCAGTAAAATCAGTTGGTTAGTTTTCGATGATGATCGTCAAGAACAATCGCTGTTGCAGATTGAACAAGGCCAAGTCAGGCCCTATCGCTACCAAATGCAGCGCGAAGGATCAGGACCCGATCGGCGTTATGTGGTGCAATTGAATCGTGCCACGCAGCAAATTTTGCAAGAAAAAAATAAAGTACTGACCACGCCATGGCGGGATGATTACCAAGATATGCTGAGTTTTATGCTGCAACTCACGCTCGACCTACAGCGCGGACAAACCGATTTCCACTACCATGTGCTGAATCGCCATGGTGAAGTGCGGGAATATCGATATAAAGTGACAGGGGAAGAACTACTGTCACTGCCCTATGGTCAAATCAAAGCCATTCGCATTGAGCGTTACGGCCAAAGTCCTGATAAACAAGTCATTGCGTGGGTTGCGCCCAGTTTACAATACAATTTGGTTCGCCTTTGGCAAAGTGAAGAAAACGTAGAGCAGTTTGATGTTCAGCTGAAACAACATAGCCTCACGACAACAACTACAAAGTAAGCCGCTCACCGCGGCGAAATAATGCTGCCTCGCCAACCGCCAAGGCTTGCCACTGCTCATTACAGGTCAGTGGCAAGGTCGCGATAATGGTCACCACATCTTGCGGCGTGGTTTCTTGCTGAAAATCAATATCCACGTCAACATCGGATAAACGCGCGATGCCAAACGGTGCCCGCCGTGTAATGTAATGCAGCTTGGTACTGCAATAGCAAAACAAATAATCGCCATCGGTGAATAACAGATTAAACACCCCAAGCTTACGCAGCTTGTGGCTGTGGGCACGCATAAAACGAAATAAAGTCCGAGCCGGCGGTGGTCCAGCTGGAAACTCGGCTGCTAAAGCCGACAGTAAATAACAAAATGCATGTTCGCTATCGGTGGCGCCTACGGGCACAAACCTGTCATACGGCAGATGCGCATAATCACTGAGTTGACCATTATGTGCATAGGTCCAATATCGTCCCCATAACTCGCGAGTAAACGGATGGGTGTTTTCCAGCGCCACTTTACCGCGATTTGCTTGTCGCACATGCGCCACCACGGCCGTGCTTTTGATTGGATATCGACTGACTAAGGCGGCGATCTCGGAATGCACACTGGCGGCGGCATCTTTAAAGGTCGTCACACCTTTACCTTGATAAAATGCAATGCCCCAACCATCACGGTGTGGCCCCGTATTGCCCCCCCGCTCTTTTAAGCCTTTAAAACTAAAGCAAATGTCTGTCGGTACATTGGCCGACATGCCCAATAATTCACACATAACATCACCCAATACAAAACTACCGCAGCCTAGCAGGCGTAGAAGTAAGACTCAAGCCTTGCGATCAAAGCCGCTTAGACGCTTTATTACTGGCTTATGCAGAGCGAAAAACATTGCATAATTTTTGTTTTTTAAACCTTTTATAGGTACTTGATGCCGTTACGTGTGGCAATTTTATGCTGATTGCAAGAAAAGTTGCCATTCAAGCACTAGACTGCATCAGGAAGATCTTGCAACTTACGGCGCCTGCCATTACTCTTTAGCAGTTAGTGGTCAGACCTCTTAATAGGAGTCACAAATGGAAGTCGTGTTTTTCTTAATTGCACTCATCGCGGCGGTTGGCGTATTAGCCTATCACCGTGCAAGTTTAACCTTGTTCACCGCTGCACTCGCGGCGCTTTTTGTTGTTGGCAGTTTGTTTGATGCCGTGGGTTTGGTCGGCTGGCTGGTGTTTTTAGCCGTTGCCGTGCCATTAAACGTGGCATCCAATCGCCAACAACACATCACCAAACCATTGTTAAAGTTGTATCGCAAGATCATGCCGGAGATGTCTGTCACGGAAAAAGAAGCGATCGATGCCGGTACCACCTGGTGGGAAGGCGATTTATTCCGCGGCAATCCCGATTGGCACAAGCTGCATAATTTTCCAAAACCACGCTTAAGTGCGGAAGAACAGGCTTTCTTGGACGGTCCAGTTGAGACCTTACTTGCCATGGTCGATGACTGGCATGTGACCCACGAACGCGCCGACTTATCACCAGAGGTGTATCAATTCTTAAAAGATAACGGCTTCTTTGCCATGATTATCAAAAAAGAATACGGCGGCCTGGAGTTTTCAGCCTACGCGCAATCTTGTGTACTGCAAAAATTAACCAGTAAAAGCATGGTGCTATCCAGCGTGGTCGGTGTACCAAACTCGTTAGGCCCCGGTGAGTTGCTACAGCACTATGGCACCAAAGCGCAACAAGATTATTACTTACCGCGTCTAGCCAAAGGTTTGGAAGTACCATGTTTTGCCTTAACCAGCCCAGAAGCCGGATCTGACGCCGGTGCCATCCCCGATTTTGGTATCGTCTGTAAAGGTGAATGGGAAGGCAAAGAAATCGTCGGTATGCGTCTGACGTGGAACAAGCGCTACATCACCCTAGCACCGATCGCAACTGTGCTGGGCTTAGCGTTCAAACTGCAAGATCCCGAAAAGCTGCTGGGTGACAAAGAAGATTTAGGTATCACTTGTGCCTTGATCCCTGTCACGACCCCTGGTGTGAAAATTGGCCGTCGTCATTTCCCACTAAACGTACCGTTCCAAAATGGTCCAACCCAAGGTGAATCGGTGTTTGTACCGCTGGATTACATCATTGGTGGCCCAAGTATGGCAGGCCAAGGCTGGCGCATGCTGGTCGAATGTTTGTCGGTTGGTCGTGCGATCACATTACCATCAAACAGCACCGGAGGAATTAAAGCGGCGGCGCTGGCAACAGGTGCTTACGCCCGTATTCGTCGTCAGTTCAAATTACCTATTGGTAAAATGGAAGGCGTCGAAGAAGCGATGGCTCGCATCGGTGGTTATGCCTACATGGCCGATGCGTCCACCATTATGTCGGTTGGTGCCATCGATTTGGGTGAAAAACCATCCGTAATTTCCGCCATTACCAAGTACCACATGACCGAGCGTATGCGTCAAGCCATCATTGATGCGATGGATGTACACGGTGGTAAAGGTATCTGTATGGGGCCAGAAAACTACTTAGCCCGTGGTTACCAAGGTGCGCCAGTTGCCATTACAGTGGAAGGTGCAAACATTCTGACCCGCAACATGATCATCTATGGCCAAGGTGCTATTCGCTGCCATCCTTATGTCTTGGCTGAACTGCAAGCCGCACAATTAACCGATGAGCGTGCCGCAGTAACTGCATTTGACCGGGCATTGTTTGGACATATTGGCTTTAGTATCAGCAACTTCTTCCGTACCTTCTGGTTGTCGGTAAGCAACAGTGCCTTTTCGCATGCACCTTATGCGGATGCGACTGCGCCTTACTACAAACAGATGAATCGTTTTAGTGCGGCGTTGGCATTAATGTCTGACATTGCGATGGCGACTTTAGGCGGTGATTTAAAACGTCGCGAGCGGATCTCTGCCCGTCTGGGTGATATCTTAAGTATGCTGTATGTCACCTCTGCCATCTTAAAACGCTACAACGATGAAGGCCGTCAAATCAACGATTTGCCACTGGTTCAATGGGGCTGTGAAGACAACTTGTATCGTGCTCAAGTCGCACTTGACGAGCTGTTACAAAACTTCCCAAATCGTGCCGTCGCCATTGCTATGCGCGCCGTGATCTTCCCTATCGGCCGTCGTTTGACACGCCCATCCGATAAAGTGGAGCATCAAGTTGCCCGCATCATGCAAACCCCAAGCGAAACACGTCAGCGTTTAGGCCAGTTCTTGTACCTGAACCAACAAGACAACAATAACCTGTTGGGCGCGTTGGAAAAAGCATTACAAGATATGCTGATTGCGGAGCCGTTGTTTGATAAGGTTGCACATGCAGCGAATAAACGCTTGCCATTCTATCGCTTGAACGAAGTGGCTGAGTTAGGCTTGTCTTTGGGTGTATTAAGCCAAGCCGAAGCTGAAAAACTGCGTGTGGCGGAACAAGGCCGGTTACGGACCATCAACGTTGATGATTTTGATCCGATTGATTTACCTGCCGATAAGCGTTTACTTGATCCAGCCGTCGACAGCAGCGCTGCTGCCGCCTGATCTTGATGATGTTGTGAGACCTTTATCACAACATCATCAAATGACGGCATCTATTTAAACAAACCCCGCGAATTGGCGGGGTTTATTATTTTAAATCCCCCCTTGTGACTCGCGACACCGACATAGCTGCGGTCGTCCGTACGGACTGTACTGACGTTAGAGCGGCACGGTACTGACTGATTATTTGCACTTATTTTATAACTCACTGCAACAGCGCCTTACCACATGTTGCAAATGCATCGCACCATCAGGTGCATGGGAAGTACCGACATCGTCGGAACCTAGTTTTGTGTCAGGAGCGGACATATCCTGCGGATATGCTTTCACGTTTTGGCCATGCTGATAGCTTTGTTCAAATATCATTTTTGCCTTAGCGTTTTTTAGTTTTTACTTTTTTAGTTTTTTTAGTTTTTTCAAGTTTTGCGGCTGCACCGCGTAGCCGGCCCGAAGGGTGAATGGCTACGCCATTCATAAAAGAAAGTATCTCGCTCCAAAGGGCGAAAGCTTTGCAGAGAGATCTTGCCGCCAAGGCAAATAATGAGATTAAAACCAACAAAGCCGCCAGCAGGGCATAATTCCGCTTCTCGCTCATAGCTAACACCCAATGATCTGAATGATTGCTGCAACTGGTAATTACATGAAAGTACAACTGACGATCATGCGGCGCGACCATGCCATACGGCAATCCGAATACCCTGCAGATTACCGAGCATTTTTTAACGCGCAGAAGTGCAGAGTGGAAGCGTCGGTTTGAATATCTGTTGTTTTGCGGTGAAGGAAGGAGTCTGATTACAAAAAAGATCGCTTTAGCTTTTAGCGCATCGATTTAAAAAAACGTGAGCGATTACCCCTCTGCTGATAGATCCAAGCATCAATAAAACATGCAAACAAACTCTTTTAAACATGGCGAACGATGCGTAGGCTGTGAAGTTTTAGTGGCGTATAAAAACAAAAAAATCAGCACTAGGCTGACATGAATTTATCTAATTTAAATGGTCGGTGATGCAAGATTCGAACTTGCGACCCCTTGGACCCAAACCAAGTGCGCTACCAAGCTGCGCTAATCACCGACATAGGGGGAGTTTTATCAGAATCTGTAGTGGGGTGGCTAATGGGACTCGAACCCACGACAACCGGAATCACAATCCGGGGCTCTACCAACTGAGCTATAGCCACCATAATTCTACAAACTAACACATCTACAAGCGAATGGCGCGTCCGATAGGATTCGAACCTATGACCCACGGCTTAGAAGGCCGTTGCTCTATCCAACTGAGCTACGGACGCAACTCAGGTCACATGCTCATCTACTTGAAGATGGTCGGTGATGCAAGATTCGAACTTGCGACCCCTTGGACCCAAACCAAGTGCGCTACCAAGCTGCGCTAATCACCGACTTCGCTACATCGCTGCAACGGGGCGAATATTACAACTGGCAGCTGACGTCGTCAAACGTTTTTTTGCCAGTTCGATTTGTTTGCTTATATTTTGAACCTAACAGCGAAAAAAGCAGCAATTTCGACAAAAATCATATCCTACACAGAGATATACTTGCACTAGCCATAGATGCGATGATGTTGGAACGCGTTGTTTTTACACCGAACATGATGTTCATTGACGTGCAACATCATCATGTTGTGCTACCCTGCCGATCTGCATCATCGAGCCCGATGTAGTTGCTTTCTAGTTGGCGCTAACACCCCAGCTGTGCGAAAATAGCACACTGCATAACAAGCACTCCCCTATCCGCGGCTGCATACGGATACGATGTCGCATCTCATGCGATACATCTTGCCATGATGCGCCATGCCGTGATGCGTGATGGCATCGACAATGAAACAATTGCGGTGGCCATCGGGAGTGCCACTGTGTTCAAGAACATATATAACGCCTTTTCATCTATCAAAAGAGAGCTCTCATGGCTGCACAACTTATCGATGGCAAAGCAATTGCCCAAGCGACCCGCGCCCAAGTCGCACTTCGCGTCCAGCAACGATTAGCGGCTGGCAAACGAGCTCCGGGGCTCGCGGTTGTCCTAGTCGGTGCCGACCCCGCTTCACAGGTTTACGTGGGGAGTAAACGAAAAGCTTGTGAAGAAGTAGGATTTGTTTCTTTCTCGCATGATCTCCCCGCCCAAACCACCCAGCAGCAACTTTTTGACCTTATAGACCAACTAAACGCCGACCCCGCCGTCGATGGCATCCTTGTTCAACTTCCTCTTCCAGCCGGCCTTGACGCCTCAACCATCCTTGAACGCATCGACCCACGTAAAGATGTTGATGGATTTCATCCGTTCAATATTGGCCGTTTAGCACAGCGTATGCCAGCGCTGCGGCCATGTACCCCAAAAGGCATTATTAAGCTTCTGCAAAGCACTGGGGTACAAATTCGCGGTATGGATGCGGTGATTGTTGGCGCATCGAATATTGTCGGACGTCCTATGGCGTTGGAATTGTTACTGGCTGGCTGCACCACCACCGTGTGCCACAAATTTACCAAAAATCTGGAGCAGCAAGTTCGTCGCGCCGATTTATTGGTGGTCGCCGTGGGTAAACCCGAATTTATCCCTGGTGATTGGATAAAACCAGGCGCCATGGTAGTGGATGTAGGGATTAATCGCTTAGATTCTGGCAAATTGGTGGGTGATGTTGATTTTAACGGCGCGGTCGAGCATGCACGTTTTATCACGCCCGTCCCCGGTGGTGTTGGCCCCATGACAGTAGCTTGCCTGATTGAAAACACGCTCGAAGCTTGTGAGCAGTATCACGACCAATAAGCGTTGAGCGCAAGCACTAAAAAAACAGCGCTGTTGATCCCTGCATGATCGTGGCGCTATTGGATATTCGCAAACCAAAAAGGCTTCCCATGGAAGCCTTTTTTATTACATATAGCGTAAATCATGGCGATTTGACGCGATGCCTACGTCAACGTCATGACGCCGCCACATCAACCGAGATTGACGGCATCACCACGCAACGCTCAAACCTGCTGTGGTTAACCCCGGCGCCAGCTGGTCACGCCGTTTTTGTCTTCCACAATAATGCCTTTTGCTGTCAACGCAGCACGCGCTGCATCGGCAGCAGGCCAATCTTTGGCGGCGCGGGCGGCGTTCCGTGCGGCAATGAGTGCTTCAATCTCAGCCACATCATCCTCGCTACCGGCTTGCAAAAACTGCTCGGCATCACCTTGTAAAATCCCCAGCACGGCACCTAAAGTCACCAGCAAACCCGCCAGCTGCGCGATATCTGCCGCATCGGCCTGCGCATCGGCTTTAAGCTTGTTCAGATCACGCGCCAATTCAAACAATACCGGCAACGCGAGCGCAGTATTAAAATCATCATCCATCGCTGCTTTAAATTGCGTAACATAGCTGTTGTCCAAGTTTGGCTGCGCGGCGGCATTGACTCCGCGTAATGCGGTGTATAAACGTCCCAATGCGGCATGCGCTTGCTGTAAGTTTTCGGCTGAATAATTCAGCTGGCTACGATAATGGCTTGAGATCAGAAAATAACGCACCGTTTCGCGGTTATATTGCGCCAATACATCTTTTACCGTGAAAAAGTTACCCAAGGATTTGGACATCTTTTCTTTGTCCACTTGCACCATGCCGGTGTGGATCCAGGTATTGACATAAGGCGTGTCATGGGCGCAGCAGGACTGGGCGATTTCGTTCTCATGATGCGGGAACTGCAGATCCGAACCACCGCCATGGATATCAAAATGAGCACCTAAATGCTTCGCACTCATGGCCGAACACTCAATATGCCAGCCTGGACGCCCATCACCCCAAGGTGAAGGCCAGCTTGGTTCGCCTGGTTTGGCCATCTTCCAAAGCACAAAGTCCAGCGGATCGTCTTTGGTTTCTACCACATCCACTCGAGCGCCAGCTTGCAGCATATCTAAGTTTTGCTGGCTCAGTTTACCGTACTGATCATAAGTACTGACATCAAACAATACATCACCATCGGTCGCGACATAAGCGTGTTTCTTGGCAACCAGCGTTTCAATCAAGGCAATAATTTCTGCCATGTGGGTGGTGACTCGCGGTTCAATATCAGCCGGCAATAAGTTTAACGCGGCAAAATCAGCATGCATCGCCTCGGTGTAACGCGCGGTGAGTGCATCACAACTTTCGTTGTTTTCATTGGCACGACGAATAATTTTGTCATCAACATCGGTAATGTTACGCACGTAAGTCACATCATAGCCGCTAAACCGCAGGTAACGGTTGATTACATCAAAAGCTACGTAAGTACGGGCATGGCCAACGTGACAGTGATCATAAATAGTAATACCGCAGACATACATGCTGACCTTGCCAGGTACTAGGGGTTGAAACGTCTCTTTTTGACGGCTTAGGGTATTAAAAATCTGCAGCATGGAGTCCTCTATACAGCCTTAACGGTAAATTTTGCAATAGTGTAACATTGTGCCTTGCAGGCGGCTATCCTTGGCTTTTGTGTTATCGCGTGGCACAAGGTAAACTAGCAAGGTTTTATTGAACAACCCACAGCATACGGCCTTTACGCTGATGGCGCTAGCCTTGTGTTAGCTGCATATTCGGAAGGGCCTTGGCATGCATTTTTTGAATAAGGAATCGTTATGGTTAGCTTACATACCAACTTTGGTGTTATTAAACTGGCGTTATTTGCCGATAAAGCCCCGGTGACCGTGGAAAACTTCCTGTCATACGTCAAAGATGGTCATTTTGATGGCACCATTTTCCACCGCGTGATCAACGGTTTTATGATCCAAGGCGGTGGCTTTACGGTCGATATGGAACAAAAAGACACCAAAGCCCCGATCAAAAACGAAGCTACCAATAAAGTGTCGAATAGTGTTGGCACCATCGCCATGGCTCGGACCAACGACCCACACTCAGCCACTTGCCAATTTTTTATCAACGTTGCTGACAACAGTTTCTTAAACCACACCAGCCCTGCAGGTCAAGGTTGGGGTTACTGTGTGTTTGGTGAAGTGGTTGAAGGTATGGATGTAGTGAATAAAATCAAAGCGGTCAAAACCACCAACAAATTTGGCCATGGTGATGTTCCAGTAGATGCTGTGATCATCGAGAAAGCGGAATTCCATGGCTAAACCTCGGCTTATTATTGCCGATTTGCATTTGAGCCAAGAACGCCGTGATATCACCACGGCGTTTTTACATTTTCTGGCAAATACGGCTCCCAAGGCACAAGCGCTGTATATCTTGGGTGATTTGTTTGAAGTATGGATTGGCGATGATAATCCCGATCCGCTGCTGGACGAGGTTGCCACTGCCTTACAACAGCTGCACGCACAAGGGGTTGCCCTGTTTTTTTGCCATGGCAATCGTGATTTTCTGCTCGGTAAACGCTTTGCCAATCGCGCAGGCATGCAGCTGATGTCGCCCACTACAGTGCATTCTTGTGATGGCATTGACGTGCTGTTTATGCATGGCGATAGCCTCTGCACCTTGGATGCGCAATACATCAAATTCCGCCAATGGTGGGATCAACCTTGGTGGCAACGACTGATTTTATCGATGCCGCTGTGGTATCGACGTCACCTGGGACGCAAAGCTCGTCGCGTCAGTAAGCAAGATAAAGCGCAAAAAACCGCCATGATTATGGATGTCACGCCTGATGAAGTACCGCGCGTCATGGCGCAGCATAACGTCCAGCTGATGATCCACGGCCATACCCACAGGCCTGCGCTACATCAGATCACATTGGCGGATGGTCGCCCAGCGATCCGAGCTGTGGTGGGTGATTGGTATCAGCAAGCATCCTATATTGAGCTTTGCGATCAACAGCTTACGCTAGTTGCGCTTGGGCAGCAGCAACAGCTTGATTTGTCATCCGCGCTTGCGAGCTAAGTCGGTGTAGGCAGGCTGTAGGCTCATCTGCCTATGGTACTGCCTAAATCACTATTTTCCTTATACCAACAACATTCTTTCACGCCACGATGCCTTATTGCGTAGCCTTCATTATTTTTCCTCGTTAGTTTTTTTTCGTTGTTTTGCCTCATTATTTTTCCTTCGTTCGTTGTTTGGACTTGATGGTTTCGTTTGCGTATAGATGTGCGTATAGGCCTGCGTAAAGAATTGAGTAAAGGATTGAGTAAAGAAAGGTTAATTATGCACAAATACTGAATAAGCATATAACTTTAAGGCATATTTATGGTATGTTACTGTTTTTACATAAAATTAATCTCTCCGCTGTAGTACCTAAAAAGTTTAAGGAAACATTGCACGCTAACATGCTCCGAGCGCGAACACCGTCAATGGCGCACGCAAGGTCAGGTATGACCGACGGCGAATGAGTAATAAACACAAAATAGGTTGTATTGATGTTGATGAAATTTAAGCCGATCCTGGTTGTGGCGGGGCTGAGTGTACTCAGCGGTTGTGGTGGTGGTTCCGAAGAAGCGGCCGTGACGCCAACACAAAGCAATAGAGCGCCCGTTATTAGCGGTGCCCCCAACAGCGTGATGGAAACAGAATCACTGCGTTTTACACCCACGGCGGCCGACGCCGATGGTGACGTATTGCAATTTAGTATTCGCAACAAACCCAGTTGGTTAAACTTCGATACCACAACCGGCACCTTAACGGGCACAGCGGAGCGCGGTCATGCCGGCAGCTACCACGATATTCAAATTACCGTCTCTGATGGCAAATTAAGTGCAACCCACACCTTTAGCATTCACGTGACGGCCGCCCCCAAACCAAATATCGCGCCAGAGCTCAGTGGCTCAGCCCCATCGGCCACCGAGCTACAAAGCTTTGTGTTTGCCCCTATCGCCCGTGATGCCGATGGCGATTTACTGCTATTTAGTATCGAAAATAAACCAACATGGGTTAATTTTGATAGCAAAACCGGCACCTTATCCGGCACACCACAGCGCGGTGATGCGGGCCATTATGACACTATCATACTAACCGTCAGCGATGGCCGCGCGAAGACCAGCTTGCCCGTGCGTATCATGGTGAACGCCGCACCGGCGCCAAACCGTGCGCCCGTGCTCAGTTTTACCAGCCAGCTTTTTCAAACGATCGAAACGCAGCCGCTGTCTATCCACATAAATGCCAGCGATCCCGATGGTGATGCACTGCAGTTTAGCCTGAGCAATCACCCCAGTTGGTTAACGATTGATGCCAGCAGCGGTCGCATCAGCGGCACGCCTGAGCGTGGCGATGCCGGCCGTTATGACAATATTGAACTTCGCGTCAATGATGGTTCTTTGACTGCAAGCATGCGCTTTGCACTGCAGATTGATGCCGCGCCGCCGTTAAACACCGCCCCCGTGATTTCCGGCACCGCCAACGCAGTCATGGAAGCGCAATCGTTCAGTTTTACACCCATGACCCGTGATGCCGAGCAAGATTTACTGCAATTTAGTGTCGAGAACAAACCCGCATGGCTGCAGTTTGATAGCAAAAACGGCACCTTACGCGGTACCCCGGCCTTGGGGGATGCCGGCGATTATTCCAATATTGTGATCCGCGTATCCGACGGTAGCTTAAGTAGCCAACTTAGCCTCACTATCCGCGTGGATGCCGCACAGCGCATCGTGCTGAGTCTGCCATCCGCGGTCACGACGGCCAGCTATGTGCATTCATTTGCCGACCAAATGGCAACGATCATGCAGCAGGGTAATGTCGAGATTGATGTTATCAAACTGCCGTCCTGGCTCAGCTTTAAGGCTGATGATTTCACCTTAACAGGGGTACCGCAGCAAGTAGGGCGTGACACCATGACGTTGCTGGCCAAAAACAATCAGCAAACGTGGGTAGTCAGCGGCGAGCTGGAAAGCAAAGATAAACAAGCCTACTTGGCCACATCCCTGTTAGATTTTTATAGTAAAGACTTCGATGGCGCCTTACGGCAGCTGCGGAATGATGTCAGTGGAGGCATTGCTGCCGAAGTGCAATTTGTCCAATCACATTCTGTCGCGCCCAATACTAATTTTAAACGCAACGCCACTGACGAAACTAAATCTCGCTATATGCCATCCTTAGTGGCTCAGCGCGATGCGCTGCTGCTGTTTATGCCGCACGAAACCGAGGGTATTCGCGCCGTACGCGCTGATTTGTATCAACATGATGTACTGGTCGATAGTCTCACGCTGCAACATCCCAACCTGTTACCCGCGGCCGATCTCGATAACGGCACCAGCGTGACCTACTCCAGCAAGGCATGGTCGGCAGTGCTGCCGTGGCAGCAGGTGAAAAATGGTTTAAGCCTGCAGTTTGTGACGACGCATGCTGACGGTGAGCAAAAAAGTATATTGGCCGCCAGTGCCATCGATATCAAACCTGCCTCACAACTGGTATTGAAAAGTCTTCGTCTGGGCATGTTAACAACGCCCGATCAAACGGACGGTCACTACACCTTGCGCGATCCTATAAGCGCCGCGACGGACTATTTCCAAACCATCCCCACCTCGCGCTTGGTGGTGGCCAGTTATGCCGATATGACACTTGATAAAGTGATTATTAGCGATGGCACCATTTACGATAAAGCCAGAGACAGTTCGAGTTCGGTCGAAGGTGGGGTTTATAGTGGCGATATGCGTGAAGCCGTTGCCAAAGCGCAAGTCAGCACCGGTATTAATCTGGCCGATGTGGGTTATAGCAGCAACAATATGCGGCAATCCTACCCGCATGTGATTAAACAAATTACCAACCACCATGCGTGGGGGCAATATATCAATGGGCGGATCGCGCATGGCCTAAGTGGCGGTAATGGCATTGGCACCTTAATCAGCTCATCCGGCAATGAAGCCAGCCATGAATGGGGTCATGCCTATGGCCTCGGGCACTATCCCGGTCAAGAGTTAACCACCGATGGCCGCTGGGCGGTGCATCATGCCGACAGTGGTTGGGGTTATATTGCGCATCGGCAGCGGCTGCGCAGTAATATTGCCGCTATCACGCCACCCGCGCAGTTTGCCTTTCATAAAGATGCCATGTCTGGCGGTGAGAGTAATAGTGCATTTTCCAAATATACCCATCACACCGGTTACTCGGCACGTATTATTCAGGACAATATTGCCAGCTTCCCGATTGCCGATACCGCCTTTGCCACCGGTTATAAAATGTGGAATAGCCAAACCGGACGCTACGAAGCATTTCGTGACCAGACGCCACGACCAGTGCCGCGGAAGGTCGGCACTGCAGTCGCGACCATCTTGGGTGGTTACGATCCGGTGAGTTACAAAGCGCTGATTTATCCGGTATTTCATGGCAATTACGGTAATATTTTCCCGCATGAAGCGCCCGATCTGTCCAGTGCTGCGGATCAATGTTGGGTCGATGTTCGCAATGCTGAGCAAGCGCTGATCCAAGTCAAACTTGCCGCCACTCGGCATCATGCGGGTTCGATCAATCAATTGCATTTTAATATTGACGCACAGTTTAAGCCCACCGAAGCCATCCTATATTGCCGGCATAAAGGTATCCAAACCGAACTGACCCGTCAGAGTTTTGATGGCGTGATCCCCGCCTTGCCTGAAGTTGCGATCGTGGGACAAGAACACGGCTTTTCGCAATTTAAGCAGCGCGAACTGGCCCACATGGAGCAAGCATTGCAGGCATTAGCACCCACTGCATTACTGCTTAGTCATGATCTTGCCGCCAAAGTAGCCAGTTATACCGCAAACGAGCTAAGTAGCGCTTTATCCGAATCAGCCATGGCCAAACTGAGTCAGATCCAAGGTTATCAAGCCGCGGCGGAATCAACCAAGGTCTTGCTCAATCATGCCCGTGCCGAGCAACTGCCAGATGCGAATAGCCGTACTCGGTTAGCGCAGCATTTACAAAACACCGGCCTGCATAACAGCAGCAGCATCACGCTTCGTGGCACTGAAGTATTTGGCAACGGGGTATTTTGGAGCGCCACCCCCATCGATGGCGCCGTGGTGCAACTCACGGCACGCAGTAATGTTCCTACCACCTCTCGCAGCCAATGGTTACAAGATGCAGCTGGGCGTATTCATCCGGTAGCAGCGCCAGAGCTTTGCCTGAGCCAAGCCGGTAACAATATTGTGTTGCAATCTTGTGTGGTAGGCAAAACCAATCAGTATTGGCAAAGCCACAACGGCAATAGTTTAGTGTTTAAAAATACCGGCACCGGCAAATGCTTAGATTTTGATCGCAGCAACGTTAAACTTATCCCCTACGGCTGCCATGGCGGTGGCAACCAGCAGTGGACAGGCATCAGCGCAGAACCCGCACTGTGGCTGGCATTGCTCGGCGAGACAGAGCTTAGCGCTGTGGTTCGGTTACTGGGGGCGAACTAACCACTTCATGGCTGACGAACGTTGCCAGCATCCGAACTCAGGGCGGATGCTGGCGCCTAAAGGTGGGGTCTATAGCAGGACAGACTGTCTATACCGAGAGACACTGTCTATAGCTGGGGATACTGTCTATCGCAAGAGATACTGTCTAAACCGGGCTGCCGCTATGAAATTTAAAATCCTCATCCGGATCTGTGATTAATTTAGCTTCCAAGGCACCAAAAAACTGTACTCTCGCACTGATATCTTTGCCCGCAATCACCTGCGCCAATTCCAAGTAGTCGCTAAAATGCCGAGCTTCGGAGCGAAGCAGTGATACATAAAACTGCCCAAGCGTCTCGTCCACATGCGGTGCCAGCATGGCAAAACGCTCGCACGACCGCGCCTCGATGTATGCGCCACAAATGAGCTTATCGATCAGAAGCTGCGGTTCATGGGTTTTACACTGACTGATCAAACCTTTGGCATAACGGCTTGCGGTAATATTCTCATAGGCAATATCACGCGCTTGCATAATTTCCAGCACTTGGCAAAAATGATGCAGCTCTTCGCGGATCAACAATACCATTTTGTCGATGATCATATCTGAGTGGGCAAAATCAGAGCGCCCGATGATTTTTTTCTGCAGTTTTTCCGCCTGCTTCAGGCTGTCCACGTCGCCATTAAAACGATAGGCAAAAGCTTCAAATGGCTGCAACCAATGCAGCAAGGTTTGCGCGCTACTTGTATCGCAGGCATAACGCCGCAATAAATACATCGCCGTTTGCGCGGCCTTGAGTTCACAAACCAGATGATCTTGCAATAGTATCGCCAAACGTTCCGGCTTCATGGCTTCCGCCAGCCACGCCGATGGTGTCGCACATTGCAAGAATTGTCGTACTGGTTGTAATAAATCATCCATCGGCATTGCCGTACATCCTAGGTCTTGCCCACACAAGGGGCGGTGGTTCTGAGATTAAACGCTGGCTACATGCCATGTTTTTATAGCGGGTATTATACGGTGGTGCTATTGCATTCGACCAGAGCTGCATTCAACCAGAGCTGCCTTCGACCAGCATTCAACCAGCGCGGCATTCGACCCGCGCCTTTTTAATCACACAGGATAAAACGCGCTAGATGCAGCAGCTCTGCAGCAGTTCAACATCAGCATCATCAGCCACTTGCCGCGTCCCTCCTCGCGTCGAGCCAATAGGCTCAGCGACGTCGACCATGAAAAAAGACGCCGAAGCGTCTTTTTGTGTCTGGGATATCGCAGCGAAGCCGCAGTACAGCTAGCTACCTTCGTTGTATAACTCAAGATTGGCCGCCATCGAGGCAATTTTGGCCGCCTTGGCATTGTCGCTACGAGAAGCATCCAGCCGGTTCAAATAGTCTTGCGTGATATCGTTGGTAACATAAACCCCATCAAAGACCGAAGTTTCAAAACGTTTGATGGCAGGGTTCGCGCTACGCACGGCATCGACTAAATCGGTCAACGACTGGAAAATCAGCCCATCAGCGCCAATGATTTGGCAAATGCTATCCACATCGTGACCATGCGCTATCAGCTCATTGGCTGATGGCATATCGATGCCATACACATTCGGGAAGCGAATTTCAGGGGCGGCAGAGGCAAAATAAACCTTATTCGCACCCGCTTCGCGAGCCATATCAATGATTTGTTTGGAGGTGGTGCCGCGGACAATCGAATCATCCACCAACAACACATTTTTGCCTTTGAACTCTTGCCAAATCGCGTTCAATTTACGTTTGACCGATTTTTTCCGCTCGCCTTGCCCTGGCATAATAAAGGTACGGCCAATGTAACGGTTTTTGACATAACCTTGACGGTACGGCAAGCCAAGCTCAGTGGCAATTTGCAAGGCGGCATCGTTACTGGTTTCAGGAATAGGGATAACGACATCGATATCCAAATGCGCCCATTCTTTTTTAATTTTCGCGCCTAAACGCTTGCCCATTTCAACGCGGGATTGATACACAGATACGTTGTCGATGGTTGAATCCGGCCGGGCAAAATAGACATATTCAAAGATACAAGGTGAATAAGTAGGGTTCTCCGCACATTGCTGGGTATGAAGTACCCCATCTTCAGTGATATACACCGCCTCACCAGGCATCACATCACGCAGCACACTGAAGCCATCGGCATCGAGCGCAACACTTTCTGAGGCCACCATGTATTCGGTGCCAAGCTCAGTCTCACGTTTACCCATCACCAACGGACGGATGCCATTTGGATCGCGAAACGCCACTAATCCATGGCCAATAATCAGCGCCACCACAGCATAGCCACCACGTACGCGACGATGCACATTGGCGACCGCGCGGAAAATAGCATCCGCACTTAACGGAACTGCGGTTTCTTGTTGTAATTCATGTGCGAAAGCATTCAATAACACCTCAGAGTCTGAGGTGGTATTTACATGACGACGGGCAATGTCAAACAGCGCTTGTTTCACATCATCGGCGTTGGTTAAATTACCATTGTGTGCCAACGCAATACCAAAGGGACTGTTCACGTAAAACGGCTGGGCTTCGGCGGTACTGGATGAACCCGCCGTGGGGTAACGCACATGACCAATACCAATATTGCCGGCCAACCGCTGCATATGCCGCGCTTCAAACACATCCTTCACCAGACCGTTCGCCTTGCGAAGACGCAGCCGCTGCTGATCGATAGTGACAATTCCGGCTGCATCCTGCCCTCTGTGCTGTAACACAGTCAAGCCATCGTACAAGGCCTGATTTACCGGATATTTACCTACGATACCAACAATACCACACATGGAAATTACCTCGTCAGAGCTGATGTCTGTTGCATAAAACTAGAGTTATCTTTCAGGTATTCGAAAAACCATTGAATGATAAAATCGAATTCGGGAATTAACACAGATGATTTCCACCACAACGCCTTTGATGATGGCGTGAAGGCATCTAAGAAAAATAGTAAGGCACTGACCACCAGTACACCGCGCAGCGCACCAAACAACAGCCCCAACACCCGATCGGTGCCGCTCAACCCAGTCGATTCAACGAGTTTGCCAATCACATAGTTGCATAAACCGCCGAGTAATAAACAAGCAATGAATAAGATAGCGATAGCAACGGCGTTGCGAATGAGAGCGTTGTCGATATTGGTAAAGAAGGGAGCGAGATGGAGATAGTAATGCGAAGCCACAAAAAACGCGGCTATCCAGATGATCAATGAAATGGCTTCTTTCACGAAGCCTCGGATTAGACTGATCACTGTCGATAATCCGATTATTGCCAAGATGGCGTAATCAACCCAGACCATTTGTTTCCAACGGATGCCTGATAACGGCGCGCATTCTATCAAAACACGCGCCTTGCTGCTTAATTATTTTCACCTAGCTGATAACTGGTAATTTTTAGCGCTGGATTGTTCGCCAGCTGCTGTAGTTGCGGTAATCGTTGTTGTAGCCGATCTTTTTTCAGCTCCGGCCCCACCAATACCGACACCATCACCTGCCCTTGCGGGTTCACCACTTTGCGCGTCGAAACAATAAATCCAGCCTGTCGTAGCTTGGCTGCCAGTGCCATGGCATTGGTTTCGTTGCTAAAGGCGCCGGCTTTCACTACCCACGCATTACCAGCAGACGCTGCTGGTAATGGTTGTGGCGTCTTTTGTGTAACAGCCCGCGCTAGGGCCGCAGTACTTTCATTGGCAGCTTGGCGAATTTCTTCCGGCGTTTTGGCGACGGGTTTGACCGTCACTGCATTTTCAGTGGCTTTATCCGCCGTTGGCTTGGCCGTGGATTTGGCCGTTTGTTCGGCTTGCTTTGCCGCTTGTTGTTTGGCCAGTTTTTGCTGTGCCTGTTCCGCCAAACGTCGTGCCAATTCTTGTTCTTTGGCAATTTTATCCGCCTCTTGCTGCGCCGCTATTGCCAAGGCATCCTGTTGCGTGTTGCGGTTCGCTGTCTCGGTCGGATTGGCGGAGCTGGCCGCCATCACATCCTGCACACTGGTGGTGTTGGTGGCACTGGCGTCCGTCGTGGTGCTAGCCATGGTCAGATCTGGCAGCGGATCGGTATCCACCGGTAAAGCCTGCGCTTGCGCTTTGGCGGCTTCATGTGCCGCAGGGTTGAGTGGCGCTTGTTCGGTTACACTGGCAAACTCAGGCCGCGTCGGCACGGCTTGAAACTGCTCCTTGGTGGCTGTTTTCTGTCCATCCAAGATATCGGGTAAAAATACCACCGCAACCACCACTAAAATGGCACTGCCGATAATGCGGTTTTTTAACATGCTAGACATCTACTTTTCCAAAGACCACTGGGCCAAAAACTGAGAAACGGTGACAAAAGAACCAAATACCACGCATAAATCTTGTGCGGTCAGCTGGGATTGCACTTCTTGCCATGTCTGAGATAAATCCGCACCTTGTGCGGCGATTCGGCAAGGCTGCGCAGCAAATGCCGCCACAACTTGCGAAGCATCCGCACCACGTGGCCCTGGCAAACTGACCGCATAGCGATCGGTTAACACCTCGGCAAACGGCGCTAAGCTGGCACTGATATCTTTATCGGCCAACATCCCCACGATGGCAAACATACGCGGATAGTGCGGTTTTAATGCTGCCAAGGTCTGCGCTAAATAGGTTGCAGATTGCGGATTGTGTGCCACATCCAACAGCACCGCAGGCGCCTTGGATAACCACTGCATGCGCCCTGGCAAGGTCAGACCAGCAAGCACTTTAGCAATAGTCGCCGCAGGCGGCAAGCAATCCAAGACCGACAACACCTGCAGCGCTGTCGCCACATTCATCAGTGGCAAGCCCGCGACCGGTAAATCGCCAATGCAGTGGCTGGCGTTACGCCACTGCCAAAGGCCGCTACGTGGATCGATGCCATGCTGATAATCATGGTTCAAACGATAATATGGCGATCCACACTGCGCTAATTGCGCCCAGACCGTCTCTGGAATATCAGTTTCCGTGATCACTACAGGCACCTGCGGACGGAAAATGCCTGCTTTTTCTCGGCCAATCGCCGCTCGATCGGGCCCTAAAAACGCCTGGTGATCTAAATCGATGGTGGTTAATACCGTCAGATGCGGCGTAATGATGTTGGTTGCATCCAAGCGGCCGCCCAAGCCGACTTCAATTAGACAAAAATCCGGTTGTTGTTGGCGAAGAATATAAAATGCCGCTAGCGTGGTGAACTCAAAGTACGTCAGCGCAATATCGGCGCGTAGCTGTTCAATGGCAGCAAAAGCCTCACACCATAAAGCGTCAGCGACATCCACATTGTTGAGCCGCAAACGCTCATTAAAATGCAATAAATGAGGCGAGCTGTAGACCCCAACACTGAAGCCTTGTGCCAGTAGCAGCTGTTCCATACTGCGGATAGTGGTACCTTTCCCATTGGTTCCTGCCACCAAAATCACTTTACCAGGCAATTGATGCAAGGCCGCGCGCTCGGCCACACGCTGCACACGTGAGAGCCCAAGCTCAATTTTATCGATCGGATGCGACTGCTCAATATAGGCGAGCCACTGCGGTAAGCTGGTTAGATCGGCAACCGCAGCTGCCACGCGCTGTGGCAAATCTGCGGTAGATGGCAACACAGAATGTTGACGGGATAATGTAGTCATAACGCCTTAAGCGACGCGATGCTCCGCATCTGGAGCTGGCAATCGCATGAATTTTGCAACAATGCGCGCAATTGTATCGCGCATTTGGCGGCGGTCAACAATCATATCAATAGCGCCATGCTCCAGTAAAAACTCACTGCGTTGGAAGCCTTCCGGTAACTTCTCCCGCACCGTTTGTTCAATGACGCGTGGGCCGGCAAAACCAATCAGCGCTTTAGGCTCACCAATGTTGATATCACCCAACATGGCTAAACTGGCCGAAACCCCGCCCATGGTTGGATCGGTTAACACCGAAATATAAGGCAAACCCGCTTCGCTCAGCTTGGCCAAAGCCGCGCTGGTTTTGGCCATTTGCATCAATGAAAACAATGCTTCTTGCATCCGCGCGCCGCCACTGGCCGAAAAACAGACAAATGGCACTTTGTGTTCTAGCGCAAATTCGACACCCTTGACGAATTTCGCCCCCACCACCGATGCCATCGAGCCGCCCATAAACTCAAACTCAAAACTGGCCGCCACCACCGGCATCCCTTTGAGTGAACCACGCATCACCACCATGGCATCTTTTTCGTTGGTATCTTTTTGTGCGGCGGTTAAACGATCTTTGTATTTTTTGCTGTCTTTGAATTTCAGCACGTCTTGTGGCTCGAGATCAGCTGCCAATTCCACCGCCGTGTTGGTATCTAAAAAAGTCGTTAAGCGGGTACGGGCATTGATGCGCATGTGATGATCACACTTGGGGCACACCCCCAATTGACGATCCAAATCGGCTTTATATAACACCGCATCACACGAGGTACATTTAGTCCAGACGCCCTCTGGAATATTACGGCGTGCAGACGATACTGTGCGAGGCAGGATTTTTTCTAACCAACTCATAAGAATTCCTTTGTCATCACCGCATACGGCTGCGGTTTTGTGATGAATAGTCGCAAATAGCTGCGAAATTTATGCAAACGGCCGGTATTAAAACACAAAGCATCGCAGCAGAATATAGAAAACTGGTCGGGTTTGTCGAGCACTCGCCACCACCTGACGCAGCGCTCTTGTGGGTATTTCGGGGGAGAACGGTGTTTTTTACATCGTCTTTAACCGCATCAAGCGCAAATACACCGCGCGCCTCACTCTGCAGGCATCGATGTCAAAGGTGATGTCGACGTTGAGATCTTGGTGCTCAGGTAAAAAAGTCTGGCAAGGTCATCAGGTGAGGT